>Ga0182016_10003040_pt1 | contig 19367 bp, 17 predicted proteins | sample 712S2MmetaG_FD_120491 | JGI IMG/M metagenome (GOLD analysis project Ga0182016, IMG submission 120491) | Permafrost microbial communities from Stordalen Mire, Sweden - 712S2M metaG | ecosystem: Environmental > Terrestrial > Soil > Wetlands > Permafrost | place: Sweden: Stordalen | collected...
GCGCGGCGGATCGCCCGTCGGCTGTTGCCACCGATCCACAGCGGTGGCCGCGGGCGCTGCACCGGCCGCGGCAGCATCGTGTTGCCCGATGCGCGGAAGCCGCGTCCCTCCATGGTCACGCTGTCGCCGGACCAGGCCGCCTCCATGGCCGCCAGCGCCTCGTCCATCCGGTCGTTGCGGTCGTCGAAGGGCACCCCGAGCGCTTCGAACTCCGGCTCCAGGTAGCCGGCACCCAGGCCGACCAGCATCCGGCCACCGCTCAGCACGTCCAGCGTGGCGATGCCCTTGGCGGCCAGGAACGGGTTCCGGTAGGCGACGATGAACAGGTTGGTGTGCAGCAGGATCGTCGAGGTGGCCGCGGCGGCGAAGGACAGGGCCACCAGCGGGTCGAGGGCGTGGTGGCCCCCGTGGGCCAACCAGCCGTCCCCCGGGAAGGGATGGTCGGTGGTGTAGACGGCACCGAATCCCGCATCCTCGGCGGCGTGGGCCAGTTCGCCGATGGCCCCGGGGGCGAGGAACTCGTCGCCCCGGTCGACGCGGTGGGTCGGCAGGCCGTAGGAGACACGCACCGGTCAGCCAGCCGGTCCGACGAGTCCGGCCAGGAACGCCGGCATCCGCGCGGGCCGGCCCCTCCCGTCGACCGCCCCGTGGACGGTGACCGCGGTGGCCCGGGCCCGGCCCTCGACGGTCAGGAGGTACCCCACCTGGAACGTCGTCCGCGTGAGGTCGCCGACCACCACGTGCACGGCGACGAGATCGTCGAAGCGGAGCGGCTGCCGGTGGCGCAAGTAGAGCTCGAGCACGGCGAAGTCGACCCCGTCATCGCCCGCCCGCACGTCCTCGTAGGGAAAGCCGGCGTCCCGCAGCATCGCCGCCCGGGCCTCCTCGAGATAGGCCGGATAGGTGCCGTGGTGGATGATGCCCATGGCGTCCGTCTCGGCGAAGCGGGTGCGCAGGTGGTGGACGTACCGGTAGGCGGCCGGGTCGAGGGACGGCTGGAGGGAGAGGCGCACCGCGCCGACGCTACCGTCCCCCGGGGGCCGTCTGGGGCTGGTTCCACTCCACCCAGCCACTGCCCCGGCGCCCGTCGGCCGCGGTCAGCCGCACCTGCGCGCGTGGGAACCGCGACACCCGGCCGTCGGTGGCGGTCAGGACGAGCGGCCCGAAGGCGACGGGGTCGATGGTCAGGTCGATCCCGCCCGGCTCGATGCGGGCCCGGCCGGTGGTGGGGAACCCGTCGGCGTCGGTGGTCTCGGTCACCTCGAGCCCGGTGACCGTCACGGGGTCGCCGGCCCGTTCCTGGACGTAGCCCAGCGCCAGCGGGTGGCCCGGGATCCGGATGTCGGCTCCGTGCACCCGGGTCCCGTCGTCGAGACGTCCCGCGAACCAGCACCATCCGAAGGCCCACCAGTCGCGGACGCCCCAGGAGTGGTCACGCTGGCCGTGGCCCTCGATCGCCAGCACCTCGTCCCCCACGGTGATGGTGCCACCCACCAGGCACGGGATCTCGTAGCGGGTGGTGACGTCGTACTGGTAGGGCACGCCGTCGGTCGTCCACGTGAGGTCCAGGTCGAGCGTGGTCGGCGTCCCGGGGTCATCCCGGTAGACGTCGGCCGGCCCGTCGTGGATCCTGGCCGGCGCCGATCCGTGGACCCGGACCCGGTCGAGCGGCGACTCCACGTCGGTGTCCATGGCGACCCCGGCGCCGTGCAGGCCGAGGCCGAGGTCGGGAACCGGGAGGCCGTAGTCCACCGAGGCCACCACCGGGCGGTCCGGACCGACGACCATGGCGGTCCACCAGGTCACCCCGAGGTTCGGGTACAGACCGATGCGGGCGTAGCCGGCCACCCGGCCGTCCTGGGAGACGACGTCGAGGTAGTGCGACTCGTTCCACAGGGGATCGTCGGACGGTAGGTGCCGCTGCTCGTCGTCCGGGTCGACGGCGTGGGGATCAAGGTCGGTCATCGCTGCTCCTGGCTCGTCGGCACCGCGGCGCCGACGGGAGACGCGGGTGGCTCCGGGGCGGTGCGCACCGGGCCTCCATGGGTCTAGCAGGCCGACCGACGGGAGGTCAGGGAGCCAGCCAGGTGACCGGGAAGCCGGTGCCGTCGACCGGGGCGCCGGGTACCGCGAGGGTCTGCTTCGCCTTCTTCGTGGTCATGGTGACCGCGGTGGAGGTGAGAGCCGGTGTGGTGAGCGTGCCCGCATCGGTGGTGATCCCGGTGAATTCCACCGACCCGAAGTCGGCCAGCGGGCCGGGCTTGCACCGACCGGCACTGCAGACCGAGGGTGATTCGGCGATCCATTCCGCCGAAGCGTTCGGCTCCACGGTAGGTGTGGTCAGCACATTCGAGTAGGTCCACCGGTCGGTGTCGGTGAGCTCCACGGTGTAGCTGGCCCCGGAGACGTGCATCGACGCGCTGAGGTGGTCGCCCGGCGACACGGGGTACGAGGCCGGTGACAGGACGACGAGGGCTGCCGGGTACAGCTCGTACCAGGCGTAGAAGACGGGGCCGCCCGGGGCCTTCTTCTTCCCCTTGGTGCAGTCGGAGTCCGTACCGATCTGTTCGACCGTCGGGTCGGACGCCGCGAACCCGTCGAAGCCGATCCAGAACGCCGACTGCGCGGCCTTCGTGCCGCTGCAGCTGACGGACGGCTCGGTCCAGTCGCCGGCGACACTCGTGAAGGTCCGCCCCGACACCACGTACCCCGCCCAGTCGAGGGAGTCGGTCGGGGACGTCGGGACGTCGCCCGGGTCACTGGCGGCATCGGACCGCGCCGTCGACCCGGGCCCGGGCGATGCTCCCGCCGGGGCGGCGGGCGGGAGCAGGGCGCACGAGAGCACGCACGTCGCAGCGAGTGCAGCAGCCCGCGCCGTCCGTCCGCTCCGGTGGCTGCCACGGCAGGCCACGCGGGAGATCACGACGCCGTGGTGCCCGTCCCGCCGGTGGTCGTCGTGGTCGACCCGCCCGAGGCGCCGTGATGATGGCCTCCGTGGCCACAGCCGCTGCCGGTGGTGGACGGATCTGTCGTCGTGGTGGTGGGGTCGGTGGTCGTCGTCGTGGTGGTCGTGGTGGTGGTCGTGGAACCGCCCTGGCACTTCCCACCACCGGCGCCCAGGTTGCCGCCGCGGCTGGTACCACCGCCGGGGAGCGTCGTCGGGGGTGTGCTCGGCGTGCCGTTCGGGCCGGAGTGGGAGCCGGTGCCCGCGTGGTGGACGACCGGGACCGCCTTCGGGGCCGCCACCACCGCCTTGTGGGTGGCCGCGGGTGCGGGCGCCGTCGGGACGTGGCTCCTGGTCGTCGGCGGCGCGGGCAACACGCACGAGGACGACTCGACCGTGCCGGCTGCGCCACCCGACGCGGTGGTACCGCCGATGGTGCAGCCGACGTGCACGGAACCGGTCGCGTGGAGGGCGGGTGCGCTGACCACGGACGGGCCGCCGACGTTCGGGGCCGGCGGTGCGGCGGGCGTCGACGGTGGGGTGATGTCCACGCCGACGCTTCCGAGGAAGCCGTCCACCGCCCGACCCGCGGATCCGGGCAGCACCGAGGCGGCGGCGAGGCTGGTGGTGGCGACCAGCATCGTGGCCACGGTGGTGGCGGCCACGACGGCGGGGCCGCGGCGCATCCGCAGGCGCCGTCGCGCCGGCCACGACTGGACGGCCGAGCGGAAGGCGGTGCGGGCGGCGAGCTCGCCGCGCAGCTCGTGGTCCTGCGGGGGCCCACCGGCCGCCTGGAGGAGTTCGGCCAACCGCCCGTGCGTCAGATCGGGCATGGTGATGACGTTGTCGTCGACGGCGGCCTCGTGCAGCAGTTCGGCCACGGGGTCCTCACGCATGGAGCCGCTCCACCTGACCGGCGACGACTCCGTCGGCTCCGACCCCGGCCAGCTCCGTGCCGGTCGGTGCCGCCACGCCCTCGAGCGCCAGCAGGCGCTGCTCGAGCCGGCGCAGGCCCCGGTGGCAGAGCACCCGGACGGATCCCGGTGACCGGTCCATGATGAGGGCGACCCGCGGCACGTCCATCCCGGCCACGATGCGCAGCAGGACGGCTTCGGCCTGGTCGGGTGGCAGTTCGCCGATCAGGGCGATGGCCCGATCGGTGGCGGAGTGCTCGGCCGCCTCCTCCTCGACGTTGTTGACGGCCGGGAGGAGCACCAGGCTCGAGTACTCGATCAGGTCGGGACGGCGTTCGCCATTGCGGTACCAGTCCGTGAGCCGGTTCCGGGCGGTGGTGTAGAGCCACCCACGGAAGCCCTGCTCGTCACCTTCGAACGTCGGGAGGGCCCGCAGCACGCGCAGCCAGACGTCGGCGGCCAGGTCCTCGGCCACGGTCGGCGCCTTCATGCGCAGGTAGCGCAGCAGGCCGGGTTGGAACTCCCTCCACAGCCGGGCGAACGCCTCTTCGTCACCGCTCTGTGCCGCCAGTACCGTCCCCCGGAAGTCCTGCATCCACGCCACCTGTCGTCTCGAACGAATCGTCGCGGGTCGTTCCCCTGCTTCGTTCATACACCTGCCGTCCAGGGCAGTCCAGCACATCGGCCCGCCGATGGTGCATCGGTGATCACCGCTCCGGGAGGTGTAACGGAACCCGGGTGAGATTCGTTACCGGAGGAGTAGACGCAGTTCGGCAACCTCCACCCCGATCCTGGCGTCAGACAGGGAGGGTGTAGGAGTTCTCGAACTCGTCCTGCAGCACGGTGGCGATCGAGGCCGTGGTGTCCACCACCAGCTCCTCGTCGAGGATCCGGGTCCGATAGGTCCATCCTTCGGGCATGTCCAGGCGACCACCCAGATCGGCGAGTGACGCCTCGGTCATGTCCGGATCGACCCCGATGCAACGGGCCTGCATCACGTAGGCCAACCCACCGGGGTCGACCAGCTCGTAGACCGGCTTGCCGGCGTCGAAGAAGAAGACGGCACCACGGTCGACGTGCACGTCCGTGTACGGGGCGGTCGCCGGCGAGTCGCCCAGGTCGATGACCGCCAGCCGGCGCATGACGATCCCGTTGAACTCGCGCAGTACCGGCTCGCGGGCGTTCACCTTGGTGCCCATGCCGTCGAGGGTCCAGTACCGGGGGCCGTTCAGCTTGACGGCGACCGCCCCCATCTCCTCGGCGATGGCGACCGCGTCCAGACCGTCCCACTGGTCCTGGGGACAGTCGTTGAGGAACTGGGTGCCGAACACCTCGGCCTCGAACCGACCGTCGCGGAGGAAGGCGGCGATGACTTCGCCGTAGCGGACGCCACGGACGTCGGAGATGAGCCGGGGGGTGTCGGTGGAGGTCATCGAACTGCCTTTCTGCCGTCGGATGCTGCGCAGCAAACTCTAGTCATACTGACTGACAGTTTGCTGGCACCGGGGCGGACGGGGTCCGGACGGCGACCGGGCCGCGCGCGGTGCCTCGGGACGACCGGCCCTTCCCGGCGTTCGGGCCGTGCTCCGGTCGTTTGGCCGGACCCGGACCGGGCATGAACTGCGCATGGTCCCCTCCCCCGTCCCCCGCTCCCGTCCCCCGGCGCGCGTCGCCGTCGGCGGGCACGGGTCCGTGGCGACGGCATGACACGGTGACGATCCGACCGGACGAGTCGCCGGACCTCCGGAGCGCCGGACCCGAAAACGGGAGCCACCCGGACGTGCTGCTCCTGCCGCGCAGCGTGGACCTCGACTCCGGCGCCTCCGACCGCGAGCTCGGTACGCCGGGCCGGCCGTTCGACCGCCGCCACCCCTTCTTCGTGGGCTTGTCGGGAGCCCTCGGCGTGGCGGTCGCCTACGTCTTGTTCCGCGGCATCGCCGACATCACCGGCGTCCTCGTCATCGTCGGGCTCGCCCTCTTCATCGCCATCGGACTCAATCCGATCATCGACGTCCTCACGGCGCACTCGCTGTCCCGCGGTGCGGCGGTGGCGATCGTGACACTGGGGTTCGTGGCGATCGTCGGCGCCTTCGTCGTCGTGGCCATCCCGCCGATCACCCACGAGTTCCACGTCCTGGTGACGAACTACCCCCGCTACAAGTCAGACCTCGTGCTCGGCAGGGGGTGGGCCGGTCGCTGGGCGGTCAGGTTCCACCTGACCGGCTACCTGACGGGCCGGTCCAAGCTGAAGCTCCCCGTCGCCGGTGGACTCCTCGGGGCCGGACGGGTCCTCCTGTCGGTCGGCGTGGCCACCGTGAGCGTGGTGGCGCTCACCATCTACTTCCTGATCGCCCTGCCCGGGGTGAAGAACCTGTGGCTGTCGCTCATCGCCCGGAGCCGGCGCGAGCGGGTCGCCCTGCTCACCGACGAGGTCTTCGACCGGGTCGGCGGCTTCATGCTCGGGAACCTCCTCACGTCGGTCATCTCCGCCGTCGGGACCTACATCTGGCTGGTCATCTTCGGCGTCCCCTATGCACTGCTGCTGGCGCTCGTGGTGGCCGTGTTCGACCTCATCCCCATGGTGGGGTCGACCATCGCCGGCGTCATCGTCTCGCTGGTGGCGCTGACCAAGGGCCTGCCGGTCGGGATCGCCACCGCGGCGTTCTACATCACCTACCGCTTCCTCGAGGACTACCTCCTCAATCCACGGGTGATGAAGCACACGGTCAAGGTGTCCCCCGGTCTGACCATCATCGCCACCCTCATCGGAGGTTCGCTCCTCGGGATCATCGGGGCACTGATCGCCATCCCCATCGCCGCCACCATCCACCTCCTGCTCGAGGAGGTCGCGTTTCCGAGGCAGAACCGGCGATGACCGCCGACCCCGCCGGAGGGGGCGATCGGGCCGGTGGACGGGCCGGGGTCCTGTTCGACCTCGACGGAACACTGGTCGACACCAACTACCTGCACACGCTGGCGTGGTCACGGGCGCTCGAGGACGCCGGCGAGTGGGCGCCCATGCACGCCATCCACCGCCTCGTGGGTAGAGGTGGGGACACACTGCTGCCCGAACTCCTCGGCCACGACTGCCCTGCGGCCGAGACGGCCCGGACGTCCCGCTACCGGGAACTGATCGGCGAGGCGCGGGTGTTTCCCGGTGCCGGGGACCTCGTCGTCGCGGTCCACGGGACCGGGCTGTCGACCGCGCTGGCCACGTCGTCACCCGCCGAGGAGGTGGACCAGCTGCTCCAGCTGCTCGGCATCGCCGACGACGTGGACGTCGTGACGACGGCTGATGACGTGGCGACGTCGAAACCGGACCCCGAGGTCTTCGTGACGGCGATGCACCGGGGCGGACTCGACCCCTCCCGGTCCCTCGCCGTCGGCGACAGTGTGTGGGATGTGGAGGCAGCGCGTGCGGCCGGCATCGGCTGCCTGGCCGTCGAATCGGGAGGGTTCAGCCGCCACGAGCTCCGCGAGGCCGGGGCCCTGCACGTCTACCGGGACGTGGACGAGATCGTCCGGCAGCTGTTCACCACACCGCTGGCGCTGCTGCTACCGACGTGAGGCGCGGTCGGTAGCCCGGCAGATGCGATGTTTCCGCCGGGCACTCCTGGGAACAGCCAACAGCGTCGGACGACTGCGTCAGCCAGGTGGCTGGGCCGAAGTTCTTCTCACCGACCCTGCACCGGGCATCGCGCGGTCGCTTCTTCCGACAGTGAGGGACCAGTCTGCGCAACGAGCGCAGCACTCGAACAGTAGGGGGAACAACATGCGTCGTATGACAGCAATCGTGGCCACCGCGGTGGCCTTGTCCGTGCCGGTGTCCGTCGCCAGTCTGGGCGTCGCCGGGACCGCCGGTGCCGCGGGCTCCGGCGTCACCTGCGCCAGCCTGAAGGGAACCATCACCGGTACTGTGACCATCAGCAAGTGCTCGCCGTCGGGCGGCAAGGGCTACAAGAAGGCCACGGCTCCGGCGAGCAGCCTCGCCGGGGGAGGCAACGTGACGTGGAGCAACAGCGGGGCCACCACGACCGTGGGTGACGCCGCCGTGACGACCGTCACGCCGAACGCCTGTGGCAAGAAGGGCACCGAGTACTCGTTCACCGGGACGGTCACGGCCGCCTCCACGAGCGGCACGGGGATCCCCGCGGTGGGTGACTCGGTCAGCGCCCTCGCCTGTGTGACCTCATCGGGCAAGATCGCGCTTCTGAAGGGCACGACGATCCACCTGTAGGTCGCCGGATCCGATCCAGCCGAACTGCGCAGACCCCCGGCAACGGCCGGGGGTCTGTCGCGTCCGGTCCGCCACCGACCCGGCCCGGGTCATCGGTGAGTCCCCGGGCCTGCGCCCCCCGACCTCCGGGCCATGGGGGACGACCGCACACCGCCCCGGGGACGACGGCGCGACACCGGACTACCCCAGCCCCCTGGCGGCTCAGGACACCTCGACCTCGGTGACGACGTCCGGAAGCGTGGTGCCGTGGCCCGCGTGGAGGGCGAAGGTCACCGTGTACGTCCCCGCCGCCGTGGTCGCCGGGACGTGCAGACGGATCGGCTCCGCCGACGTGGACTCGCTCCGGACCGTCAGGGCTCCGGCACCCGGCTCCACGGCGATGCCGGAGCGGGCTTCCGACACCGCGCTCCAGTCGATGTGCTGGGAGACCCCGGACATGCTCCGGACGCCCAGCGAGATGTTCACGTTCGATCCCGGATCCACGACACTCTCGCCCGTGCTGTCGGACACGTACCCGAGTGCGGGGAGCAACCCCTCGGTGCTCGACGGTGGCGCATCCTCGGCTGACGCGCCCCACGTGGTGCTGGGCCAGGTGGCGAGCGTCCAGTCCAACGTCCCGCCCCTGGTGAAGACATCGGAGGTGAGGTAGGTCCGGTGCCAGCTCGTCCCGTCGACCGTCAGGCCCTGCACGTACGGTGCGTCGTCGGCCGCGTCGGGGGCGTGCTCGGTGATGGTCCCGCCATCGCCCAGGTGGACGACGACGTCCTCGAAGAGCGGGCTCCCGAGCACGACCTCGGACGACCCGGGATTCGCCGGGTACGCACCGAGCGCCGACCACACGTACCACGAGCTCATCTCTCCGAGGTCGTCGTTCCCGGCCAGACCGGTGGGGCTGTCGGTGAAGTCCTGGTCCTGGACCTCCCGCACGACCTCCTGGGTCTCGAAGGGCACGCCGACGTAGTCGTACTCCCACGGGACGCCGAATGACGGCTCGTTGCCCATCTGGACCTGGTCGGTGCCGTTGGCCACCACGCTCGAGGTCAGACCGTCGAGGCGCGCGATCCAGGCCTGGTCGCCACCTTCGGCGTCGACCAGGCCCTTGACGTCGAAGGGGATCATGGTGGTCGACACGAAGGAGTCGGTCTCGGTGAAGCCGTTCAGCGGATCGGTGCCGAACCCCGGCTCGGGACCGGCCCCCGGCTCGAATGCACCGTTGAGGAGCTTCGGTTCCATGAAGCCGCTGGCCGCATCGAAGACGTTCTGCCAGTTCTGGGCACGGATCGCGAACTTCCGGGCGACGTCGGTCTCCCCCAGGTCGCCGGCCAGCTCGGCGACGGAGTTGTCGTCGACGTCGTACTGCTCCTGCGTCGACACCTGGGCGTTGGCGTCACAGCACCCGTACTTGCCGTTGATCGGGAGGTAGCCCCGACGCTCGTAGTACCCGAGACCGGGACGGAAGTCACTGGGTACGTCAGCTTGTCGCACCATGTCCGTCAGCGCCTGGTGCACGTTGAAATTCCGGGCCCCGAACGCGTATGCGTCAGCGATGACGTCGTCCGCCGGGTCTCCCACCATCGCATAGCCCTCGGAATCGTCCTGCGACCACTTGGGGAGGTGACCGGTCTGGGTGTCGTCGTTCAGCATGGACGTGATCATGTCGTCCATCCGGTTGGGCACCAGGAGCGACAGGAGCTGGATCTCACTCCGGGAGATGTCCCATTCCGAGAAGTTCGAGTACTCGGCCGTCTGTCCCGAATCGACGTGCTGGACCTTTCCGTCGTACCCCATGTATTCACCGTTCACGTCATCGAACACGTTGGGCTGGAGCAACGAGTGGTACAGGGCGGTGGTGAAGATCGACTCCTGGGATTTCGTGCCGCCCGCGATCTGCACCTGGCCCAGAAGGGAATCCCACGTCCGGTGGGCGGCCGCCCGGATCGACCGGAAGTTCCACCCCGGGTCCTCGGCGCGCCGGTTGCGCACGGCGTCGGCCGTGCTCACGTAGGAGATGCCGACCTTCGCCTCCACCACAGGATCCGTGGCGGTGTCGAAGGTCACGTCCCCGCCCTCACCGTTGGTGCGCCAACTGCCCGAGGAGGTGAACGACCGGTTGAACACCATGTCGAAGTGCAGGGTGTAGGCGCTGGTCGTCACCGACCCGTCGACCTCGGTGCTGCCGACGACGTGGAAGTCGCTGGCCGTCACGGTGCTCGTGCTGTCCGACACCTTGAAGAGGATCGTGCCGTCCGGTGCACCGGTGGGATAGGAGAAGGTGGCCATGCCCGACCGGGTGGTGGTGGTGAGCTGCGTTCGCACCCCGCCCGACACGAGGCTGTAGTACCCGGGTGAGGCGGATTCGTCCTCGTGGTTCAGGGGCGCGGTGGCATCGGCGGGGTCCGCCGGTACGGTTCCCACCACCGGGAGGATCGGGACATCGCACTCCACCGGGCCACCGGTGCCGGAGTCGTGGGTCAAGCTGTACCCGACGATCGACGTGTCCCCGTAGTCGTACCCGCCGGTGTCCAGCCGGGTCGGGGTGTCCGGGCTCCACTGGACCATCCCGAAGGGCACATCTGCTCCGGGGAACGTGTTGCCGCCCGTCTGGGCACCCACGAACGTATTGGGCGTCCACCCGGGAGCGCTGGCCGTGCCGATGAACGGATTGACCAACGACGTGGGGTCGCTCACGTACGGCGCCCCTGCTCCGGCTGGGCCGGAGGTCGCGACCAGACCCACCGGGGCGATCGTGCCCACCAGCACCACCGACAGGGCCGCCCACGCGCCCCCGGTGAACCGGCCACTCCGCCTGGTTGGCATTCGGACGCTCGGTCCCACGTAGCCCCTCCGCCCCGCGTACGATTCCTCGGAACGACACAGTACTGCGCGTTCCCCGCGGGTCACCGGCCGGGTGCATCCGGGGCCGCCGTCAGGGGGAGAGGGGTTGACCGCCATGGGCCACGGACGTGCAGCCGCCTCCGTGATCGTCACGACGCTCATCTCGGCTGTGGCCATGCTGGGCGGATCGTCCTCGGCCCGGGCGGCGCCCACCACCGATTCGAGGTCTCCCCGGTCCGTGCTGGCCGTCGCCGGGAACCGTGCCGCGAGCGTCTCCTGGAAGGCCCCGGTGTCGAGCGGCAGCCACGGGGTCGACCGGTACCGGGTGACCTCCCGCCCGGGACGGCACCACTGCACCACGACGGGATCGACCACCTGCACCGTGCGCGGTCTCGCCAACGGGGCCCGCTACACCTTCACCGTCGCCGCCCAGGTGGCGGCGGACTGGAGCCCGCCTTCCCCGCCGAGCCCGACCATCGTCCCGGGCGTGCGTGTCGACGGCCACCTGCTCTACCCGGGAGCCGATCTTGCCGGCACCGACCTCGGCGGTGCGGATCTCCAGGACGTCGACATCAGGGGCGCCGACCTGCAGGGGGCCGATCTGTCCGGAGCGAACCTGAAGGGCGCCGACCTCCTCGGCGTCGACCTTTCCGCCAGCACGCTCACCGGCGCCTCGCTCGCCGGTGCCGACCTGGAGTATGCCAACCTCTACGACTCGAGTCTCCAGCACACGGACGTCACGAACGCCGACCTGACCGGCGCCACCATGACAGGAGTGACCTCGGGCCGCATCACGACGACACCGGCCCGGTTCCCCCACGGGTGCCGCGTCGTCGACGGGTACCTGATGGGACCGGGCGTCGACCTCTCCGGTATCGACCTGTCCGGAGCGGACCTGGCCGGTGTCGACCTGTCCGGTGCCGACCTCACCGACGGCACCCTCACCGGCGCTGACCTGACCAACGCCGACCTGACCGGTGCCACCATGACGGGAGTGACCTCCGGCCGCATCACGACGACGCCGGCCCAGTTCCCCTTGGAGTTCCGCGTCGTCGACGGGTACCTGACCGGGCCCGGCGCCGATCTGACCGGGGCGGACCTGGCCGGCGCGGATCTGGCCGGCGCGGACTATTCCCAGACCGATCTGGCCGGTGCCGATCTCTCCGGTGCCGATCTCTCCGGGGCCGTACTCATCAGCACCGACCTCTCCTCCACCGATCTGGACGGCGCCGACATGTCCGGCGCAGATTTCCTCACCACCGAGCTGACCCACGCCAACTTCTCCGGCGCCGACCTCCGGAACACGTCCTTCATCGCGCCAGCGGCAACGGACACAGATTTCAGCGGCGCCAATCTCGCCGGCGCGTTCGTCGGCGGTGCCGACTTCAACGGTGCCAACTTCTCCGACACCGACCTGTCTGGAGCGAACCTCGTCGGCGCGAACCTCACGGGTGTCGTGTCCGGCGGGATCACCGGCACACCGACATCACTTCCATCGGGCTGGACCTCCGTCGACGGCACCCTGGTACCTCCGAGCTGACGGCATCGGAGGCGGGCGTCGAGCCCGTTGGCAATCGGTCCCGGTCCGGCCGACTCGCCGGAGTGGCGAATGGCACCGATCCGAGGCCTGAGCCGGGTCTCTCTGGTGGCCGGGCACTGGCGTCGCTGACGTATCCGCTGACACGCCAACCGGCGCGGCTACCGGAAACGGGCAGTGGTGGCCGCCTGGGGCGACCGAGTGTGCGCGGAGTGGTGACTGGCCCCGGTCGGCCCAGCGAGGCGCATGGAGAAGGTGCGGTCTCCGGTCGAGAACCCAATTCTGTTCCGCGGGCAAGACTCAGTCGATGGGGGACATCGAACCGGTGGTGCCGTCGGATGCTGATGTGGTCCGTGCTTCGCTGACGGACCCCGGCGCGTTCGCAGACCTGTTCGACAGGCACGCCGGATCGGTCAATCGCTACGTGGCGAAGCGGGTGGCCCGTGAAGATGCCGAGGACCTCGTGGGTGAGACGTTCGCCACCGCCTTCCGCTCCAGGGGGCGTTTCGACCTGACACGCCCAAACGCGCGCCCGTGGCTGTTCGGCATCGCCACCAATCTCGTCCACCACCACTGGCGAAGCGAGGAACGGCGGATCCGGCGGGAGAGGGCCGCCCACCCGATCGAACCGATCGACGACCCGGCCGACGAGGCGTTGTCGCGGCTCTTCTTCCAGGGACAGGCCGCACCGATCGCGAGGGCCCTCGCCCGGCTCGACGGTGCGTCTCTCGACGTCCTACTCCTGGTCGCCGGTCCGGGCCTCACCTACGACGAGATCGCCGTGGCATTGGACGTCCCGATCGGCACGGTCCGGTCCCGCCTCGCCCGGGCGCGGCGCCTCGTGCGCGCCGATCTCGGTGCATCCGGACACTACCTCGATGACCATGGGCGGATGGATCTGCCATCGGCCGCGACGGAAGGATCACCATGACGACCGAACTCGACCTCGTCCAGGTCTACATGGCAGATGACGTCGAGCGGGCAGGCGGACTTGCGCATGCCCGGACGATGCTCGACGACGCGATCGCCGCCGAGCTGGCAGCAGGGCCGCCGTCACCGCAGTCGGGTCGTCGGCGGTGGGCCGTGCGCCTGGGGGCTGTCAGCATCGCCGCCGTCGCCGCCTGTGCCGTGCTCATCCTCCAACTGATCGCTCCGGGTAGAGCGAGCACGCAGATCGCAGCCGCCGCCCAGCTCGCCCATCTGGCCGATGTCGCCCTTCCGGCTCCCGCGTTGGAGGCCGGGCAGTGGTCCACGTACCAGATGAAGGGCATGGTCGACGCGCACGTCTCCACGGTCGGGGAGACGCCCACGCCGGACGCCACAGCGTCGATACCGCTTTCCTTCCAGGTCTGGTCCAACAGCACCGGCTCGACGTGCACCTCGCAACAGTTCGGAACGGCCACGTTCGCCGCGCCCGTGAACGCCCAGGCGTGGAACGCCATCGGGCTGATCGACACCCCGGCAAACCAGCCGGTGACCGGATGTGCAGGGGGGCTCCAGGCCGGTTGGGCCCAGAGCTCCGCAGCCATCGACGTGTCCGCCCTCACCCATGACCCGGGCCTGCTCGCCGACCAGCTCCAGTCGGGTACCACGGGGATCGCGTCGCTCGATCAGGCAGGGATGGGAGACACTCCGCATGTCGCGGGCTTCCTCCGGTCGGCCATTCTGCTCGTGGGTCCGACCACTGGACAATGGTCAGGTTTCGGCCCCCAGATGCTGCGGACCCTGTCGCGGCTGCCCGGGGTGATCAGCCTGGGCGACCGGACGGCGCACTCCGGCAGGTCGGGCCCGGCCTTCACCGTCGGGGAACAGGTGACCGTCAATCCACGGACGGGAGCGGTCGAGTCCGAATGGAACGGCCCCACCCTCATCCTCGACGGACAGACGGGCGCGCTCCTCGAAGCAGGCAATTTCAACATCCCGGTGCTGCAGTCGGCTGCCCAGGACTTTGTGGGCAGCCCGGATGCGGCGGTGGTCACCCAGGGGGTGGGCTACGGGGTCACCACGGACTGGATCGATCCGGTGGGAGCTCCCAGCGTGGTCACCGCGGAACGTCTTCCGTCGTGGATCACTGACTTCCACATCGTGGAGGCGGTCACCCTTCCCGGCATTCCGGAGTCGGCGACCGATGCCGTCATCAATCCGTTCCTGGGCAACGGAAACTCGGCAGGCCAATCGCGCGGCCGGCCCACGCCGACCCAGACGACCCTCGACATCAGCATCATCGGACCGGCCTCCGATCTGACCACCGTGGTGGCGGCCCTCAACGGCTCCCATCTCTTCGCCAGCGTGGTCGTCAAGCTGTGAATTCGAGGGTTCCGTTCACGGGATGGGCGCGCACGGACTCCCGGAAGGCGAGCCCGTCACCGGGCGAGGTCGACCGGCTCGGCCTCCGGTCCCCCGGCGGAGCGGCCCCGCCGTCGGATGACATCGGCGCGGCTGATCGCTCGTGGAGTGTCGGTGGCCCCATGGAGGTCCAGCCACGTTCGGTCCCGCCCACGTCGAGCGGAGGCTCGACGGCTTCCACCAACAGGTCCACCGTCTCCATCCGATCCAGTACTTCGGCAACCGATCCGGAGTGACCGCCAACGAGAAGCGACTGCGGTCTCTCGGCGACCAGATCGCCGCCTCCGGGATCGATCCAGCATCCGACACGGGGCATCCGATGGGCGCAGCCCGGTGGCGTCGGCACCGGTGGAGCATCAAACGAAAGGTCGCGACACTGCTGATGGCGATCCTCGGAATTCTGGCTCTCTTCGCAGCCACCAGCTACGGCTACGTGCGGTACCAGTTCGACCAGGTCGCGAAGCTCCCGTGCCGTGCCTGTGTGCACGTCGTGGCGGGACGGCCCTACAACATCCTCGTGATCGGATCGGACTCTCGCGCCGGCGACACCGGACGGGCGGCGTCATCGTTCGGGAGTGCATCCACAGTCGGCGGGCAGCGCAGCGACACGATCAAGATCCTGCGCATCGACCCAGGTGCGGGCACGGCGAAGGTCCTGTCCATCCCGCGTGACACCTACGTCACGACGTCAGGATTGGCACCCGACTCGGGTCTGTCCGGGCCCGAGAAGATCAATGCCGCGTTCAACAATGGGCCTGAGGCCCTGATCGAGACCATTCAGAACACGTTCGGTATCCCGATCAGTCACTGGATGGTGATCGATTTCACGGGCGTGATCGACTCGGTGAAGGCATTGGGGGGGATCAGCCTCGATTTCAACTATCCGGTGCGGGACAACTACTACGGCACCAACGAGTCCGGGCTCCAGATCACCGGCACGGGCTGCCAGAGCATCGACGGAGACGTCGCGTTGTCACTGTCTCGCTCTCGGAACTACCAGTACTTCGAGGCGGGCGGGTGGCACGCCGATCCGGGGTCCGACCTCAGCCGGATAGCTCGCCAGAACACGATCATCGAGGCCATGGTCTCCAAGGCGAAGGTCACGTACGACCCCCTGACACTTCAGGCGCTCATCAGTTCCCTGAGGGGGAACATCGTCATCGACAGGAACCTGACACTCGGGATGATCTACGACCTCGCCGAGCGCTACCACGCCTTCTCGCCCTCCAGACTGGAGACGTGGACGCTCCCTACCGTGGGGCAGTCCGGTACACCGGCGGGCGACGTCGAGCTGGTCAGCACGGCCGCCGCTGACAACTACGTCGGCACGATCCGGCAGTTCCTCGCCGGGCCCGCCGCTCCGGTCACGACCCCGCCGCTCGATCAGTACGGATACCCGATCACCGTTCCGACGCTTCCTCCGGCGACGACCCGACCACCGGGAGTCAATGGGGCGACGGGCGAGACGACCTCGGAACCTCCATCACCGACGACCACAACGCTCCCGTCCTACGAACCCAAGCTCTGCTAGGGCGACCGCGCCTCCCGCAGTCAACGGACGGGGCCGAGATGGCTACCTGTCCCATCACGCCGGGTCGGAGAGGCCTCCGCCGGCGGCTGCGGGGATCCCAAGATCGGCGAGGTGCGGCTGGTCCGCAGCTCTCCGGACGACCGCCCAACTTCCCCACAGCGCCTCACTCTGGACCGCCGACCACGACGAATCCGGGGCCACCTCAGTCAGGGCGTCCAGAATGTCGTCTGTCGGTTGATAGTACGGCGCCCCCGCACCCAGAGCGTTCGACCAGAGCAGTGCGCCATCCGGCCGGAGAACCCGCACTGTCTCGGCGGCGAAGAGCGGCCCGTCTCCGATGGCGATGACGCTGAATGCCGCATCCGTGAACGGAAGGCTGCTGGCATCGGCCTGGACCTGGCACGTGTACTGCTGGTGCGACATCATGCCCAGTGACAGGTCGAGGCAGGTCAGATCTCGCCAGACCGCGGCGAGGTGGGGCGTGAGAACGCCGGTTCCACTCCCTATCTCGAGGCAACGGCCGTGGGCCGGAGGACTCCCCCGCTCGAGTGCATCGATGAGGGGCGCCGTGCGGTATCCCCCGCGCTCGTCGACCCAGTTCGTGGACAGCGCATCGAAGACTTCGGTCGTGATCGCGGCAAGGTCGGGTGTCCAGGTCGACGGATCACGGAGAATCTCGGCCATCAATCGCTGATTGTCGAGAGCCTCCGGGCGAATCGGCTTGCCGTCGGGCGCGTCGATCACCCGGGGGAGCACAGTGATCCGATGATCCATCGAGCCAAGTATGAGGGCTCGTCATGCCCGTGCCAAGGGGCATCCCGCCATGGGGGGTGGGTGGGGCAGTCCGAGGGCACTACTCGCCGGTTATGGTCATTCGCCTCTGCGCCATTTCACAGATCGGGAGGAGAGTTGTGTCAGGCAAAGTCGTCGAGCTTGGATCCGCGTCCCAGCTCCGACATTGTCTTCGGGTCGGCCGGTATGCCGGGGGGACGTGCCGGTCGGCTCAGCCCGCATTCCCGTGCCACTCCTTCTCTGTCGCACGGAAAGCCCCGGCGGACCGGCCGGCCGTGCGGGCTCCACAGCCATGACCTGGAAACTGGCGGGTCCATCGCCAGGCAGTACCCATGGCTCAAGTCTTGGCGGATCTGAGGGGTATATCTGACGGCCGGGTCACCGTCGGTCCAGTGCGCTCCGACCGAGCTGACCTCGTCCGTTGGTGCCTTCCGACCCTGTGCCCAAACTCGGGGAAGGTACAGAGTGGCCACATGGTCCTTGAGGGAAACGCGATCTCGTGCGACGCCTTCGGGTGTCTCAATCACGATGACTTCGTAGGTGATCTGACCCCTGAGGACATCCTGACCCGCTACCACGTGCTCGGCTGGAACATCGGCGAGGCCGGCGGCCGTACCGTTCACTACTGCCCGGACCACGGGTGAGGTCCACGTGACGCTGCCATCCATAGCGCACTGGCTCTTCTGACGTTCAGCGGCCTATCCCTGATCACCGGCTGGGTGGGACCGTCAGCGACCCTTTGGCCGAGAGCTTCTGACGGTGAGGAGGATCCAGACGGTCGCCACCACGGCGAGCACTATGAGTACAGCCACGCCATTGGTTCCAGAGATTGCGTCGATCATTGTCACCTCTCTGAATGCAGCCTACTCATCGATCTTCCCCCTGCTCCCGAACGCCGGGAGTGTGAGCCACGTTGACAGTCCTGTCGATCCCAGCGTCTAACGCCGGGGGCGTCCAGGAATGCTCAAGGCGCCGTGCCGACCGTCGTGACAGTGACATCACCCAGGAACGTGTGACCCGTGATCCTGACAAGGTGGTCGGCCTCCGTCGTGTCGACGCTGACGGCGCTGCTGTTCAGGTGGCCGTTACCTGCTCGACCCGACAGCTCGGCTCGGGTGCCCGGCCGAACCAGCACATCGACGTCTCGCCCGATTGCGTACGCCTGGACGTCCACTACCGAGGGAAGCCCTTTGGCGTTCACCAAGTCGATGGTCACGTCCCCGAGCAGTGCGAGCGCTCCCAGTTCCTCCTCTACATCCCATGACCGAGCCCGTTCCTCCTTGTGGAACCAGCCGCCCTCGAAGAAGGGCTCGAATCCGAGCAGCCACCGATGTCGAGAGTGTGGATGTCTATCCGCTGCTTCTGGGGTGCGATCGGAGGTTGGCATGTTGGGAGTCTCCTCCGTCACCCGACCCTTCCGTAGAGGCGAAGGACCATCGCCCGTTCGGGTGTCCCACCATGCCGGATGGGTGGGGCAGCTCAACAATTCGTCACTCGGCGGATCCGGATGAATCGGGATCTCGTGATCGCAGCACTACCACGCCGATCACCACCCAGACGGCGATCAGCGCCAGCCAGATCACCAGCCGTACCCATGGGTGCAGCCCCGGCCCCGGAAGGTCTGCAGCATTGATCGTGTTCGACAGGGGGGCGTAGGCGACCCAACCCGAACCGCCCTGTCCCCGGGTAGTCAGCCAGCTGCCGAAGAAGAAGAGACCCGCACCGATACCTACAACGACGACGACCCGCTGGTGGACGTTGAGGGAACGGGATCGCACCCTTGGAGCTTGCCACGCCCACCCTGTCGGGGGTTGGGGATCGCCGCGGACTGAGCCGTTTCGCTCCGCCGTCGCATTGCCGTCCCCACCGACGTGACTTGGGACCTGACGATTCGAGCGGGCCGGGGAACCAGTCGAGCATCGTGGAGCCTGCTCCTGCGCCGCCGGTGCGGCGGGCCGCTACAACAGCGATTCCAGCCGGGCCGCCATCTCTCGATAGCGGTTCACGGGGATCAGGTGGACGCCATCGAACGCCCCTGACTCGTGAATCGCCGTGATGTGAGCGCAGGCGATGTCAACGCCCGATCCACGATCTCGGTCGAGCTGACCGATGATCGCCTCGGGGACGGCCAACTGGGGTACGTCGGCGGACAACTTGCGAGCCATCGAGGAACTGGGGAGCACCATCACGCCTGCGTAGATCGGACCGTCGAAATCGACCGACGAGCGCCA
>Ga0182016_10003041_pt1 | contig 19364 bp, 19 predicted proteins | sample 712S2MmetaG_FD_120491 | JGI IMG/M metagenome (GOLD analysis project Ga0182016, IMG submission 120491) | Permafrost microbial communities from Stordalen Mire, Sweden - 712S2M metaG | ecosystem: Environmental > Terrestrial > Soil > Wetlands > Permafrost | place: Sweden: Stordalen | collected...
GACCTACTTCAGGTCGAGGTGGAAGGTCACATCGATCTGGTTGCCGTCCGCCTTCCAGTTGGCCTTGAATTCATCCGTCTTCGCAGTCGTGGCAATGACCCATTTGTAATAGATCGCGTCGAAGGTGTAGGTGTGACTCGGGCAGACACCATCGGCAAGGTGGCCTTTAATGAACTTGCCATACAGGTTTCCGTAATTCGGCGAGCTCTTCACCACCCATTGCCCGGGCGTAATTTCCGCGCACGTCTTGGTGTTGTAGAGAACAAAGGCCGTCAGATACGTCTTAACGTTCGGATAAACCTTCCATGTACCCGACGCCTTCACTGTTGTGTCTGGCAGAAATCCTCCGTTGTCCCCTTTCGATGGATCGACTTGGATCATGCCGACGCGAATGTCTCCCTTGCTCTCTTCAGGATGGTTCTTCGTGCTTTCGCTGTAAGTCGGCGTTGCGGCGAGCGTGACTGCGCTCAACGCAAGCATAGCCCATAGCTTTCTCATGGGCAGACGGGAAAGTGATCTGTCCTGCATCATGCTCCTCCAATTCGATTGTGAATAACTTGTCCCCTGGATTTCGGCGAGTGTAAGGCTCAATCGAATTAGATTGCAACGAATTTCTTTAAATAACTCTGCAATGTTACTACTTTGCAATGATGAGGTTATTTGTAACTTAGTTATCCTCTAGCTCATTCTTTATAACTATATGGACACTGGCTGGCTAATGGTTAATCCATCCCGTTTTTCATGAATGAGGGACTCTTCTCCACCAAGTCTCTCAGTCCTTCAGTCCCTCGCGTCTTCAAGCCCGGGCAGCCTTCACCGCGGCGGTCAACTCCGGGACTACCTCAAACAAGTCCCCCACGATCCCGTAATCAGCCACTTCAAAAATTGGCGCCTCAGGGTCTTTATTGATCGCCACAATGCATTGCGATCCCTTCATCCCCACAAGGTGTTGAATCGCGCCGGATATGCCGACGGCAAGATAGAGCTTGGGCGCAACCGTCTGCCCGCTCGAGCCAACCTGCCGTTCCATGGGAAGCCATCCGTTATCGCAGATGGGCCGCGAAGCCGCAAGCTCCGCGCCGAGCGCGGCCGCCAGCTCCTGAACCAGCGGAACGTTCTCCGCCTCCTTGATGCCGCGGCCCACGCTCACAATCAACTGGGCAGAGCCCAGGTCGATTGTCTGCGCGCTGCCGCGGAAGGGCTCACCGGGGGTGGTGCGAATCTGCCCCGCGTCAATCGTAGGCGCAAATGTCTCAATCGGTGCTGCCATAGGAGTTGGGGAAGCCTCCGCCCGGAATGCCCCTGCCTGTACCGACACCAGGCATATTCCATCGCCTGCCGGCTTATACGTTCCATTCAGCCGCCCCTGCATCAACTGCCGTGTGAACGCAGGGCCGTCGCCAATGTTCACTACATCGCTGATCAGCACCTGGCCCAGGCGCGTAGCCAATGCCGGCGCGTAGTCGCGCACCTGATAGGAATGCGGAAAGACAACGTACGCAGGGTTCTCACGCGCAATCAACTGTTGGAGTGCCAGCGTGAATCCATCGGCCGTGTAGTTTCCGAGCAGCGCGTGTTCTACGCGCACGGCCTTGGCCACGCCGCGCAGCGCGACCTCTGCCGCCAAAGCGGCCGTATCGTTTCCTACCAGAGCCGCGGTCACGCTCGATCCGGTCAAGCCGGCGAGTTTTTGCCCTGCGGCCACGGCTTCCCAACTAATGCGGCCAATGCGGCCATCCTTCTGCTCAATCACAACCAGGACACCGCTCATAGCACCCGCACCTCGAATTTCAATTTCTCTACCAGCGCCGCCGCCGCTTCTTTCGGCGAACCCGACAGCATATGTGTCGACTTCTGCTTCTGCGGCAGGCTCACACTTTCGAGCTGAACTGTAGGCTTCGCGTTCACGCCCAGCTCTCCCGCACTGAGCGTTTTCACTTCTTTTGTTTTGGCCTTCTTGATACCCATAAGCGTGGCGTAGCGCAGCTTATTGCCGCCCGACTGAATCGTAAGCACCGCGGGAGTCGGCATGTCGATCTGCTGGAACCATCCTTCTTCCAACTCGCGCTTCACCTTCAGCCGCTGGCCGTCCACTTCGACATTCAGAATCAGCGTTGCGTGCGGCACGCCCAGCAGTTCGGCAAGAATCACGCCCGTCTGCCCCAACCCCAGGTCTTCTGACTGCAATCCAGTCAACACCAGGTCAGGCGACTCCGGTTGCACCGCCGCCGCCAGCAGCCGCGCTACACCCAGCGCGTCCCGCTCGGCAAGGTCGTCGCAGGCAATATGGATTGCCCGATCCGCACCCTTGGCCAATGCCTCGCGAATCGTCTGGCCCACGCGCTCGGGGCCGGCGCTCACCACCACCACCTCGCCGCCCTGTTTTTCTTTCAATTGAAGCGCCTCTTCCAGCGCATACGCATCCGGCTCGTTCAAGGCAAACTGCAAATCCGCTTCGTCGATCCATTTGCCCGACGAGCCCAACCGCACCTGCGCGTCCCGCTCCGGTACCTGTTTGATTGCCACCAGTATCTTCATAAGCTTTCGACCTCGACTATCTTAACTCGCCGAGCATGGCGGGGTCCGCCTGCAGCCGCTGCCCATGCCGCAGCGTGCATTTGACGCCCTATAATCAGCAAGACTTCCAGGAGACTCGCCACCAGGCATCCCTGCAAGCCGGCCACGCCCCCAAGGATCAGATGACGATAATCGTTCGCGCGTTCTCCCAGGCATTCCTGATCTTCGCTTTGTTCACCGCACTCTGCGCCGCGCAAACGCAGTCTGGCTGGCCCGTCTACAACGGCGGGCTCGACGGCGACCACTACTCCCGTCTTGCGCAAATCAACCAGGCCAACGTGCATCTGCTCAAGCAGGCATGGACGTTCGACACCGGCGAGGCCGGCGGCATTCAAGACAACCCACTCGTTGTCGGTCGCACGCTCTACGCCTACACACCAAAAGAAAAAGTCGTCGCCCTCGATGCTGCCACCGGCAAACTCCGATGGAAGTTCGACTCCGGAATCGAGGGCAATCAGCCCGACCGCGGCATGACGTGGTGGTCGGACAATGGCCACGGCCGCGTCTTTGCCGGTGTCTTGAATTTTCTCTATTGCCTTGATGCCGACACGGGCAAGCCCATCGCTTCGTTCGGCGAAAACGGCCGCATCGATCTGCGCAAAGGGCTGGATAGGGGATTAGCGGGCGGCAACTTCGAAGAGCAGTCCATCGTACTCACCACGCCCGGCGTTCTTTACAAAGACATGATCATCGTGGGCGGCCGCAATCCAGAAACGCACCCTGCGCCACCCGGCGACATTCGCGCCTACGACTTGCATACCGGCAAGCTGCGCTGGAGCTTCCATACCATTCCTCGTCCCGGCGAGCCTGGCTACGAAACCTGGCCGGCCGATGCCTGGAAGACCGCCGGCGCCGCAAACAACTGGGCCGGCATGGCGCTCGATGCCGAGCGCGGCATCCTGTATGCGCCCACCGGCTCGGCTGTATTCGACTTCTACGGAGGCGATCGCGTCGGCGACGATCTCTATGCCAACACGCTGCTCGCGCTCGACGCCAACACCGGCAAGCGCCTTTGGCATTTCCAGGGCGTGCATCACGACATCTGGGATCGCGATTTTCCGTCCGAACCGGCACTCTTCACGCTGAAGCGGGATGGAAAGACCATTCCCGCGCTCGCGCAGACTACCAAGCAGGGCTACCTCTATCTCTTCGATCGCGTCACCGGCAAGCCTCTCAATCCGATTCGCGAGATTCCGTATCCAACGAGCACGGTTCCTGGCGAAGTAACCGCACCCACGCAACCCAGGCCGGATCTTCCCGAGCCCTTCGCGCGCCAAAGCCTGACGGAGGACATGCTTACCGCGCGCACGCCCGCTGCCCATGACTGGGCCTTGAAAGAATTCCACACCTTCCGCAGCAATGGACAGTTTTTTCCGCTCGCGCTGAATCAGCAAACGGTGGTCTTTCCCGGCTTCGACGGCGGTGCGGAGTGGGGCGGCCCTGCGATCAATCCAGCCACCAACATCCTCTACGTGAACGCAACCGAGATGGCGTGGCTTGGCGGGCTTCTTCCCGCGGAACATGGCGGAAGCCCCGGTGCGCAGGTTTACGAAAGCCAGTGCGCCATGTGCCACGGTCCTGATCGAGCGGGCGCACCGCCGGCCTTTCCATCCCTTGTTTCCATCCTTGATCGGCTTTCCGTTCAGCAGGTCACCGACAACGTGAAGAAGGGTAATGGGCGCATGCCGTCCTTCCCCAACATCGACGCCGCGCACCTCGCAGCGCTGATCGATTTTCTGCGCACGAGCAGCGGAGCATCGAAGTCCGATGCGGCCAAGGAACTGGGATCGGTGCCGGTGCTGCAGATGACTCAGCAGGCGCACAGCGACAAAGCCGGAGCCGCTGTCTACCAGGATCATTGCGGCATCTGTCATGGCGAACACATGGAAGGAAACGCACCGTCGATTCCGATGCTGGTGGGTGTCGGTGGCCGCCTGAGCAAAGCGCAGATTGTGGACATGATTCAGAAAGGGAAGGGAACTATGCCTGCGATGCCCGACGTCGCCGGGCCCGACCTCGAAGCCTTGCTTCGCGTTTTGGAAGTAAGCGATCAGCCGAAAAAGCAGTCTGCTTCAGACGAGGACGGCCAGGATCGCTACACCTTTACCGGCTACCGCAAATTTCTCGACCCCGACGGCTACCCTGCGATCACGCCGCCGTGGGGAACCTTGAACGCCATTGACCTCAAGACAGGCAAGTACGTCTGGAAGATTCCTTTCGGCGAGTATCCGCAACTCGCGGCGCAGGGCCTCGCAAACACCGGCACTGAAAACTACGGCGGCCCCGTAGTCACCGCCGGTGGCGTGCTCTTTATCGGAGCCACCATCTATGACCGCAAGTTCCGTGCCTTCGATATTCGCGACGGCAAGCTGCTCTGGCAGGCGGATCTGCCCTTCTCCGGCGTCGCAACCCCCGCCACGTACATGGTCGACGGCAAGCAGTATGTTGTTATAGGAACCAGTGCTGCCCGCGACCCTAAAGCTCCACAGGGCGGAGCCTACGTCGCCTTCTCGCTTCCGTAAGCGCACTGAAAGTTATGTCGCTTTGTGCCTGAGGATTCTCTATCGCAATTCGCCGGGTGGCTCATTCACCACTAGCCCCGCGGTCTGGGCCGCCAGGGCCTGCTTCAAATCAAAGGTGAAGAACGTTGTGGCCCCAAGCTCAATCGCCGTCGCTACGTGCAACAAATCAGCCGCACGTACGCCAATGCTGGCTGTGTGCTTCCTTGAGAGCGCTTTGGCTCGCTGAAATGCCTCATCGGAGACCGGCCGCCACTGCAACAGGCCGGAACGAAAGTCCGACTCCAGGTCTCTCATTGCATTGACAACGTTTTGTTCCGACATTTCTCCGCGAAAGACGCGCAAACCAAATGCGTTGATCGTTTCCATTTCGCAGAGCGCCGACACCACGAGTGTCTCTGCGGCTCGGGATGCCAGCAGCAGTGCTGACGCGGTGTTGCTGTCACGAAAATGCAAGGAGAAAAGGAAACTGGCGTCTAGGTAAATCATCGCACCCGTCACCGGTTGTCGCGGTCTGCCGAAATGATCTCGGCGCCAGACACCTTAAGAACGCGGTCTCCGAAATTCGCGCGCATCCGTCCAAGAAAATCGGGAAGCGGCGGCCTGACCACACCTTCTTCCCCGGTTTCTGGCGTCAAACGCGCAATCACCCGGCGGCGCTTCGTGACCTGCACTGCTTCGCCCGATCGCAGCATTTCTTCCACCTTGCGGAAGTCATAACGAAGATCGCGGACAGACACGGATTTCATGTATCACATTTTAGCATCACATTGGATTTGGGACTCGCCCGCGAAGCGCCATTCCTTCGATCGCTTAAGATGTTCGTTTTTTGTTCGCCCTTTCACGGCTTTTTGCGCTATGCTGGCTTCGCACCGAAGGAGGTCGCGCAATGGACATTCAAAAAGAGCTTGTTTCCGAATTTGACCGCGAAGCCGCAAGAACCCGCAAAATGCTCGAAGCCGTTCCAGATGACGCCGATTTCACCTGGAAGCCCCATGCCAAGTCCATGACCCTGGGCAAATTGGCCGGACACGTGACTGACATGGCAGGCGAATGGGGACTTCACACCCTAACGCTCGATAAGCTGGAGTTCCCCGCCGATCACAAATGGGAACAGTGGACGCCTAAGAGCCGCGCCGAACTCCTTGAAAAATTTGACAGCAACCTGGGAAAAACGCGCGATGCGCTGGCTTCCGTTTCTCCTGAGAAATGGGACCAGAACTGGAAATTTGTTTGGGGCGAGACGCCGTTCATCGATCAGCCGCGCTACCAGGTGTGGCGCGAAACGGTCATGAATCATCAGGCTCATCACCGCGCCCAGCTCGGCCTCTATCTCCGCATCCTCGGCGCGAAGATTCCCGGCAGCTACGGCCCCTCCGCCGACGAAATGTAAGTGCCGCCTGCCTTCTCCCTGAAACAAAAGAAGAGGCCGTTTTCACCCTTGCCTTGGTGAAAACGGCCTACAAGTTTTTGCTGACGCTTACTTGCTCGGATCGGCAAGCGCACCGTAAACGATGGCGCGGCTTTCCCCTTCGAGCGGTGGGCTGGCAGGCCCCAGCATGCGCTGGATCATCCCGACGAACACGATGTCGTTGGTCGGGTCGACCCAGAACCACGTGCCCGCCGCGCCGCTCCAGAAGTACGTGCCTTTTCCGGTAGGCAGATCGGCCATTGGCGGGTCGAACTCGACGCCGCCGTTGTACCCGTACCCTGACCCTTCGCGCATGATGAGAGTACCGATCGCAAAACGCCCATCGAGCAGCCCTTTGGCGAGATGGTTCGACGTCATCAGCTTTATCGAGGCAGGCGAGATGATTCGCTTTCCATCGAGCTCGCCCTTGTTGCGCAGCATATCTGCGAAGCGGTAGTAATCGGCGCCCGTCGACACCATGCCGCCGCCACCTGAGGGCATCCCTGGCTCCGCTGCGTAATCGGTCGGTTTACCCGCCGGGTCCGCCGCGGCCTGCACCAGTTCGCCATTCTTCCCGGTCGTGTACACCGCTGCAAAGCGGCTGCGCTTGTTCGCCGGAACATAGAAGTCTGCGTCGCGCATCCCCAGCGGTTTGTAGATGTGGTCCATGATGAAGTCGGGCAGCGACTGGCCGGAGAGCTTCTCGACGATATAGCCCTCTACGTCCATCGACATCGAGTACGTCCACCCTTTGCCGGGTTGGTACAAGAGAGGAAGCTTCGAAAGCTTTTCGATGAACTCGTGCAGATCCTTCGAGTCGAACAAGTTCGCGTCCCGGTACATTTTGTCCACCGGCGTGTCCCCGAAGAATCCGTACGTAAGCCCGGCGGTATGGCTCATCAACTCGTGCATCGTCGGCTGGTGGTCCGGGTCGACAAGAATCGGCTTGCCGTCCGCGTCCATACCGTTGAAGACCTTCAGATGCGCAAACTCGGGAACGTACTTTGCGATCGGATCGGAGGGCAGCCACTTGCCCTGTTCGTACAGAATCATCATGGCCACGCCGGTGACCGGCTTGGTCATGGAGTAGTCGCGAAAGATCGTGTCCTTCGTCATGGGCGCGCCGCTTGCCATGTCGCGCTGGCCGTAGGTGCGGTAGTCGACGACCTTGCCGTGGCGCGCAAGGATCGTAACCGCTCCGGCGATCTGCTTGCTGTCGACCGTCTGCTGCATATATGTGTGCAGTCGCTCCAGGCCTTCGGCGGAAAACCCTTGCGCCTCGGGGCTTGTGACCGTGAGGTCGACCGCGGACGCGGCATTCTTTTGTCCGGGAAGGGGATCTGTAGCGAGCGAAGCGCATGCCAGCGCTGTGACTAAGGCAATCCGAAACGACAAACCGTGCATGAACTCAGCCTTCCTGTCGAGCGAATTCAGTTCCGTTGTGCGCAACCTTTATATCAAGCAGCGCGGAGGAGGGAATCCACTGCGCAAAAGAAAACTAAAGACATCCACGTCAAAATCCGTTAAAACTTCATTACGTGACCAGCCCCGGCCTCACCCCTTCTTTGGACGAACCAACCTCCGTCGCCCCGCCGCGGATGGTGCAGAGCCTCGGCCTCTTTTCGTCGACGGCGCTCGTCATCGGCTCCATGATCGGCTCGGGCATCTTCATTGTGGAGGCCGACATCGCGCGCGGCACCGATTCGCCAGCTCTACTCGTCGCGGCCTGGGTTGTTACCGCCATCCTTACTCTCATTGGCGCGCTCAGCTACGGCGAGCTTGCCGCGATGATGCCCAAGGCCGGAGGGCAATACGTTTACCTGCGCGAGGCGCTTGGACCGCTCTGGGGCTTTCTCTACGGCTGGACCCTCTTCCTGGTCATCCAGACTGGAACCATCGCGGCAGTCGCCGTCGCTTTCGGCAAATTTCTGGGTGTCTTCTTCCCATCCGTTTCGACGACGCACTGGCTCTGGCATATTGCGCATGTTCCGCCGATCGCAGTTGGCCCGATGGTTCTCGGCAACATGGACATCGGCCTGAACACCGCCAACCTTACGGGCATCCTCATCGTCTTCCTACTCGCCATCGTGAACATCTTCGGCGTCAGGCTGGGCGCGCTCATCCAGAACATCTTTACTTCGGCAAAAGCACTTTCGCTGGCCGGTCTGGTTCTGCTCGCGTTCACCGTTGGCCGCAATGCAACTGCGTGGTCGGCCAACTTCGGCGATGGGCTCTCGCAATTTTGGCGCAATGCCGGGTGGTCAACGCTTCATCCCATCCAGGTGGGAATCGGCGGCCCGATTGTTCTTGTCAACCTGGCGGTCATTGTCGCGGCCGTGCAGGTGGGCTCGCTTTTTTCCTCCGATGCGTGGAATAACATTACCTTTACCGCGGGCGAGGTAAAAAATCCCAAGCGGAATATTCCGCTGTCGTTGATCCTCGGCACCGGCTTCGTTTCAACTGTCTACATTCTTGCGTCGCTCGGGTATCTGCTGGTTCTGCCCCTGCATGGCGATCCGCACGGCTCCACTGTGCTTTCACGCGGAATTCAATACGCCTCGGAAGATCGCGTCGGCACTGCGGCTCTCGAGCAGATCTTCCATTCATACGGTGCGTGGCTGATGGCCGGAGCGATTCTTATTTCGACTTTCGGCTGCGCCAACGGACTCACGCTAGCTGGAGCGCGCGTCTATTACGCCATGAGCCGCGATGGCCTCTTTTTCAAGTCTGTCGGCAAGCTGCATCCTCGCTACAAGACCCCCGCCGCAGGGCTGATCATTCAGGCCGTCTGGGCCACATTCCTCTGCGTCTCCGGATCCTATGGGCAGCTCCTCGACTACATCATCTTTGCCGCACTCTTCTTCTACATCCTCACGATCGTCGCGCTCTTTGTGCTGCGTTTCCGGCAGCCTGACGCACCTCGTCCCTACAAAGCTCTGGGCTATCCCGTTCTTCCTGCGCTTTATATTGCTCTTGCCGGATGGATCTGTATCGTATTATTGCGATACAAGCCCCAATACACGTGGCCCGGCATGATTCTGGTTTTGCTGGGTATTCCCGTCTATCTGTTTTGGTCCCGGCACTCCGTCAATCCATCGCAGTCCTTATCAAACTGATCCCCACCCGTTTCAGGAGGCGCTCCCGCGATCATGCCCAATCTCTTTCGCATTAAACCCCTCTCGATGCTGACGATGGAAGCCGGTGAGCAGGGCGAACATACGCTGAAGCGCTCGCTCGGCGCTCTCAATCTGGTCACGCTCGGCATTGGCGCTGTTATTGGCGCCGGCATTTTTACTCTGACTGGCCAGGCTGCGGCTCTGCGCGCAGGCCCCGCGGTAGCGCTCAGCTTTGTTGTAGCCGGTATCACGTGTGCCTTTGCCGGCTTGTGCTACGCCGAGTTCGCCTCCATCATCCCCATCGCCGGCTCCGCCTACACCTACGGCTACGCCACACTTGGCGAGTTGGTCGCATGGATTATCGGCTGGGATCTTTGCCTTGAGTACGCCTTCGGTGCTTCCACCGTGGCCTCCGGCTGGGCAGGCTACTTCAACAGCCTGCTTCAGCAGTTCCATATCTATCTGCCACCACAAATCACAGCGACTACCGGAACGACGCTCGTCTTCTACCACGAACAGTGGACGCAGCTCATGTCGCTGCCGCCCGGGATTAGCGACGCTGGGTTACCCCACGCCACCGGCGTAGTCAACTTGATCGCCGTCGCCATCGTCATGGTCATCACCACCATCCTGGTCATCGGCATCAAGGAGTCAGCCAACTTCAACTCCGCCGTCGTGATCATCAAAGTCACGATCGTCGGAATTTTTCTCGTGATCGGCGGATGGTTTCTCTTCACGCATCCTGAAGTGGCCAAGCTGAACTGGCATCCCTTCGTTCCGCCGCCTGACGGACACGGCAACTTCGGATGGGGCGGCATTCCCAAAGCAGCGGCGTCAATCTTTTTCGCCTATATCGGATTCGACGCTGTCTCTACGGCTGCCCAGGAGGCGAAGAACCCCAAGCGTGACATGCCCATCGGCATTCTCGGCTCCTTGGTCGTTTGCACCGTCCTCTATATTCTCGTCTCGCTTGTTCTCACGGGCCTGGTCAGCTACAAGACGCTCAACGTTTCCGCACCGGTCGCCCTGGCAATCGACGCAACGGGCGTGGGCTGGGGTTCGATCCTGGTGAAGATTGGCGCTGTCTTCGGCCTGGCCACCGTTATGCTCGTCATGCTCCTCGGCCAAACCCGTGTCTTCTACTCCATGTCGAAGGATGGGTTGCTTCCGAAGTGGGCTTCGGCCGTGCATCCGAAGTTCAGGACACCCTGGATCACTACGATCGTCTTTGGCGCCTTTGCCGCGATCATGCCTGCCTTCTTCAATATCGACGTGCTCTCGGAACTGGTCAACATAGGCACGCTGCTGGCCTTCACAATCGTCTGCGCGGGCGTTTGGATCTTGCGTGTGCGGAATCCAAATTTGGAGCGGCCCTTCAAGACGCCACTGGTTCCGCTTGTGCCGATTCTCGGCATGCTGTCGGCCGTCTACCTGATGACACGCTTGATGCTGTTCACATGGGAAGTGATGATTATCTGGCTCATCATTGGGTTGGTGATTTACTTCAGCTATTCGCTCAAGCACAGCAAGGTGCAAAAGCTGCCTGCGACGGTGAAATGAGAGAGTGGTCAGTGATCAGAGCCGCCAGCATTTCTGGTCGACTCTCTCAGACTGCATTTTGACTGATAAATAGAACGGCCTCCCGGTTTGGGAGGCCGTTCTGTTTGAAGGTTCAGAATTCAAGCACCGCACAGGATCAGGAACGACAAATCTGAGCACTGACCACTGAAACCTGCCGTTAAGCCGTGGTTTTCGCGCAGAACTCGTCGAACGCGCGGACCAGTTCTCCGGCGATTTGCTGCGCGGTGGCCTGCTCGATCACGTAGCGCTGCATCAGGTAGACCAGCTTGCCGTCACGCAGAATTGCAATTGCCGGCGAGCTTGGCGGGTGGCCCTCGAAGTAGCTTCGCGCTTTTTCGGTGGCTTCGCGGTCCTGACCGGCAAACACCGTGATTTTGTGGTCGGGCTGATTCGCCGAGTTGGTTAGCGCCAGGCGCACGCCCGGGCGCATTTTGCCCGCAGCGCAACCGCAGATCGAATTCACGACCAGCAGCGTTGTTCCCGGCTCGGCGAGCGCCGCGTCCACGTCCTCGGCGGTGCGCGTTTCGTTAATTCCGGCGCGGGTCAGCTCCTCGCGCATGGGGATCACCATCAATTCTGGATACATTCAAACCTCCGGCAGCGTACTGCCTGCCTTCATTCTATCGGAAATGCACTGAGTCGGGCGGTCCGCTATTTCGCCAGGTTATAAACCAGCCCGTACGGATCGCGGACATAAGTGCGCGGAAACTCGGGTTCATCTTTCACCACGACCGCGCCAGCTGCAACCAGGCGCCGCTTCGCGGCTTCCACATCGCCTATGGAGACCTCGAGCACCGGACCCAGGGCAGGGCCGCGCTCGATGAAGAGGTTGATGTTGTTGCCGTGCAGGCTGATCATCTCCGCGCTTTCGTCGGTGATTGTGAAGCCAAGTTGCTGGACGTAAAAGGCTGCGGCGGTCTTCGGATCTGGCGCCTGCAGCAGAATATCGGTTCCAAAACTGTTTGCCATCGGGTCTCCTTGAACCCCCAAAATTCGACAAAGAAGGGGACCTACAGGCGCTTGATGTATGCCATCGCTTCAGTCAGCTGCGGAAACTGCGATTCCTCGGCCTTGAAGGCAGCAGAATGCACGCAGCGCCGCAAGCCGCGCATGCGTACCGGATGCTTCAAGTGCAGCATCTCGTGATAAAGCAAATACTCGATAGCGTAGCGCGGGCTCGATGGCCGGTCGAACACCCGGCTCACCACAATGGTATTGTGCGCCGCGTCGTAATGGCCGAGCGAACGCTTTGCCATGTGCTCGCTCCAGGTCAGCTGCGGCCTTCCCATCAGGCCGCCGAAAAAGCGGAAATTGAGAGCGTCGAAGACCTCTTCGAGGTGGTAATACCGGCCTTCGGGCCCAAAGTAGCGCTTGCTGCCACGCGCGTGCCGGATGAGCTCGGTCTGTTTTGTCACTGCTGCCGATGAGGCGAACCGTTTGTAGCGCATATTCTGCGTCGCATCGATCGGCTTTTTGTAGAGCTTGGCCAGGAGAATATGCGCAATGGCGCGCAGCACCGTCTCAGGCGCGCCTTCAAGAAGATCGGAGAGACTCACGAAGATCTGACCTTCGCGCAGCCGGATTGTCGTGTTCAGCGAGGTAAATCGCCGGAACCGAACCCAGATTAGAGGCATGGGCGCGCGCGGCCGCAAAGCGCGGTATTCTTCCTGAAAAATGGGGGTGAAATCGGGAGCCACGGCTGATTTCAGCTTACCAGCCTCAGTCCCTGACTCTCGACCTACTGCTTCGGCTCTGCCCGCTCCTGCCCCTGTTCGTCCTTGTGCAGATTGAAGTATTCAGTTTGCTCGCTGAGCAGTCTCTTGGCCTGGTCGGCAAGGTCTTCTTCACTCTCGATAGCTTCTTTGCGCGCGAGATCGAACCCTGCCTCGCCAGGAAGCGCCTTCAAAACGCTCAGCCAATGGTCCGTCTCGCCCGTCAATGCCTTCAGCGCCTTGCGTATGTCTGCATGGCGGTCCGAATACGTGTCCAGATTCGAGCCGAACTCGTCCATCAAAGCTGTCAGATCCTGCAACTCCTCGTCCAGGCGTTTGGTACGGCCTAGCGAAACTTTGCGGCCCGTCAGGCTCTTGATGGTGTCGGCGTGGTCGTTGATGAACTTTGTGTAGAGGACCAGGCGACCGTTGGGATCGATGCCCGCTTCGCGAATCTGCTCGATCTGTGCCTCGGTCAGCGGCTCTGGTTTGTCTTTCTGAGCGATCAGCGCAGTGGGCATCCCCAGCCAAAGGACGAACGGCGCAACAGCGAAAACTGGACGCATCGGCAGCACCACCCCAAACCGGTCTCAGAGTTTCCGTGTTCTCTCGGGAAATCTGCAACGCGTCGTTTTCGCAAGGGAAAGGACACTTGGAGATATTTGCTCCGAAGATTGCAACTCTGACGCCGGTGTCGCGCTCTTCATTGAAGCATACTGGAGGCGTTCGCGGAAACGCAGAAAAGCCGGGTGGTTTCCCGCCCGGCTGTACCTCATCCGTTGTCGCATTGCCGATTCGACTATTTGCGGAAGACTTCCAGCATGGTCTCGTCCTGCGCCTTGTTCACCTGAGCCAGCGTATCGGCGAGCAGCGGCTGATCTTCAAGGCTGCTGCTGTGCAGCATCTCTGTGAGGCGAAACGCCGTATGCCGCAGCAGGATCTGCGCGTTCTTCAAACGCTTGTTGTCCTCAGACATGGACAGGTGGATCTTGTGGGCCAGCGCCTGCACCTGCTTAAGCAGAGCATGGGCTTTCACGTCGTCACCACTGGCATATTGACGCACGCTCACTTCGGTCATCTGATGCAGCAGCTCGGCATACAGAAAACACTGCTCTTTGGGCGTGGACTGAAGGATTTTTGCTTGCAGCGCGTTGATGCTGTCTTGATCAAAGGTTTTATCGTCGAGATTTGCCGCGCGCAGCGGTAGACAACTGGTGAAGAGAAGTGCGAGTGCGGCTAATAAAACCTTGAACTGCATGGAGAGGCCTCCGCAGCTGCTGGTTAACCTTAAGCCGAGACTATAGGAGCAAAATGGGGAATGTGCAAGTGCAAACTGAAGCCCTTTCACATCTTCAAATTGGACCCTGTATATACATGGTTACTACGGGCGAAACTGGGGTAACCATTTGCGATTGCTGGGGAATTGTCTCCTGACTCAAGGCTTGCTGCCGAGGATCTTGAGACGCTGCCGTGCCTGCCATTCTTGATCGGGGAACTTTCCAGCGGCTGCATCCAGAAAATGTTGATAATACGTCGCCGCTTGACCCCTTTGATGAAGATCGTCGTACGCGGTTGCCCAGAGAAAATAGGTTGACGCTACTTCTGGAAGATACTTTGATCGCATCGTAAGCGCGTGCAGTGTCACATCTGACTGATGGGTTCGCGAAGCAGCAAAGGCCAATCCGCTCCAGCCGTCGCCGTTGGCAGGGTCAAGCTCCGTCGCCCGCGTGTACGCCTTCATCGCGTCAACAAAGCGAAGCTCGTGGATCAGGTTTTGCCCGTGTCCGAGCAGAAGCGCCGCATCATCCGGCGTTTTTTCCAGCAGGGTCGCATAGAGCTTGTCGGAACCCGCATAATCGCCCGCGTCGGCCAGCACGGCCGCCAGCATCCGCGTCATCGACACATCCGCAGGGTGATCTTGATGCAGCTTTTGCATCAACGGCAGAGCCTCAGCTTTGTCTTGCGCTGCGAGAGCCATCGCCAGTTGCGCGCTGAGCGCCGGGTCGGCCGGGGACTGCTTCAGTGCCGTCCGCAGCTGTTCCTCGGCTTCGGGATATTCTTTCCGCGCCATAAGCACATGGGCCAAGCCGGCCTGCGCCTGCCCAGAGTTTGGATCGGTGGCCAGCACGCGGCGGTAGGCGGCCTCTGCCGCTGCATTCTCTCCCGCATCTTCGGCGATCCGCGCAGCGAGCAAGCCGTCGTCTGCGCGCTCGGGAGAAAGCTTCAGAGCCTCAAGCAGATCGTTCGAGGCTTCGGTCGAATCGTGTGCGGTCGCGTCGAGTTTCGCCCGCGCACGCCAAGCCCGCGCTTTCATGGCTTGTCCCGCATCGCCCGCGTCCAGTTGCGTCGCCTTCGCCAGCTCCGTGTGCGCATCTTCCACGTTGCCCTCGCGCGCCAGCAAAAGGCCCAGCGAGACATGCGCCTTGAACGATTGCGGATCGGCTTCGAGGGCGCGCCGGTAAAGACCCTCCGCATCTGCCGTTCGGCCCTCCGAGTCGGCCGCGTATCCGGCGTCGAACAGCGCCTCCCCATCATTCGGATGGTCCTTAAGCCAGGCATCCAGCTTCGCCGTCGCGGCCTTCCAGTCCGACTTCACGATGGCCGCTTCTGCCTCGGCAACTTCGGGACTTGGCGGAGCCGGCTCCGCCAATGCGGGCGCCTGGGTAGATGGGATGGGCTTGGGCTCCGTTGGAGCTGGATCTTGGGCGCTTGCGGACGTCATTGCGACGGATAAAACGAAGAAAAGAATGCAACGATGCACGAAAAACCTCAAGAAACAGTGTAATTGGCTGCGTATAGGCAACGGAGGGATTGGCGATGAACGAATCGGCCAACTGCGTCCGTAGGCGCGTCCCTAGCTCGAGGCGAAGCGTTTGGCCGAGAAGGGCTCTCCCCATTGGACGAGCGGCATTGCTGAATGAGAGTCCCCGTCAAATTTTCCTCATGGCACAGGAAAAACCGCCTGTAGTAACCTCACCCGCAGGCACCCACCAGTTTGAACGGACCCCTTGGAGAAAGGAAGGAAACCTCATGCTCAAGACAAAACGGCTCTTCGCAGGCATTTCCGGTCTCGCACTCGCTGCATTCATGGCAGTGGCATCCCCGGCACGGGCGCAGGAGCCGCATTATCTACACGCGCTCTCTGACTTGCGTACCGCGCGGGACTACATCCAATTCGACAAACACGCTCCCGGCGGCGATGTCCGCCATCACGCGATTGACGAAATTAACAAGGCCATCGACGAAATCAAGCACGCAGCCTGGGATGACGGCAAGAACACGCAGTTTGCCCCGCCGGCGCAGGGCGTGACTACCGGTTGGGCGCCTTTGCACCAGGCCGAGAGCTGGATGCAGCGCGCCAAGGGCGATGTCGAGCAAGGAATCGACACACCGCAGAACATGGGCCTGCGCGATCGCGCCATTCAGCACATTACTGAAGCGCAGCGGCACCTGCACCACCTGATCGAAATGGGGATCCAGTAAGGCGCCCGACCGCGAAGCAACCAACTTTCCTTTAACCAAACGGCCGGCGGTGCGCTGGCCGTTTGTCGTTTTGGGGTGCTTGCTGCCGGATTATGTCGGCGCGACGGAAAGGCGATGCGCACGCCGGGCATCTCGCTTTCGCAACGCCGGCATCGAAGGCTCAGGAGAAAATTCCATGACGACTGACCGCACTTCAAATCCATCGACAGGGGCTTCAACGTTTCCACCGCGCGTCACTGAAGTTCCAACCAAGCCCGCTGTTACCGGCGAAAAAGCAGATGACCGTGCAGAGAAGACGGCCGATCGCCTTGCACATAAGGGCGCCAAGGACGAGCAGGACTTCGATCGCGACAACAACAAGAAATTTACGAAGTAAACTCCGCCAGTAACATTCCGTGCGGACGTTCGGGTTAAATAAAACTTTCGGTCAAACTTCAGTTGTAAAACCCGGGTGGGGATTGGTTCAGCTGCGATCTCCACTCGGGCTTTCTGCTTATTTACCATCGCGTTACGGTCTTGTCGGAACGCGTTGCTCACGCGGAACATGAACCATTCCAAAACTCTCCGCAACCGGTCGTCCACAGGTTTCACACAACTTCACTGCATCCAGCCGCATCTAATCAGATGGATAGTGGATCCTGTTTTTCCCAAGAAACAGCTCTCCACCATTCAATTTTTGAGGTGGCTTGATGCGCTACTTGACCCTACAACATATTCCCCTTCGTTTCGCGTACCTGTGCCAGGATTGCGATTCGGTGGGCAACGATGCGCATTGCTGTCCGGCATGCGCCTCGTCGGCACTTATGAATCTTGCCTGTGTTCTCGATCGCAAGGCAGTTCGCAGCGAAAAACTCGATCTTCATTATTCGTTCCCGGTTCCCGCCATTACTCTTACCTCGAAGGTCGCCTGACAGGCGGGTCTTCCGCTTGGCAGCGCTGACGGGCCGCGTCTAACGTCTCCGGCCCGCTCTGTTCATCTAATGCCCGGTTTCGCAAAGCACCTATAATAAAGAATGGACGGTTGCGCTCTGGCCTTCACAAAGGCGTAAGATCGCCGCCCGACAAGTTTGTCGGCGCTTCTCCATTGCACGCACCAGTTGGGCTCTTCGCACCGCGCACTTGTGGCGGTGGAATCGATCTCGCCCGAAAGTGCTGCCGTGGCGTCGCCGTCGGCCTCGGTGCCTGTTCATTGAATGATGCCATCATTATCCGCGGTGCGCGGACTCATAATCTGAAGAACATCTCCTGCGACATTCCCCATGGGAAGCTGACGGTCGTCAGCGGTGTCTCCGGCTCGGGCAAATCCTCGCTCGCCTTTGACACCATCTACGCGGAAGGCCAGCGGCGCTATGTCGAATCTCTCTCGTCGTATGCCCGCCAATTTCTTGAGCGCATTGAGAAGCCCGACGTTGACCTGATCGACGGACTTGCTCCGGCGATTGCCATCAAGCAGAAAAACACCACACGCAATCCACGGTCGACCGTTGCGACTGCGACGGAGATCTACGATTATCTGCGGCTTCTGTACGCGCGCTGCGGCGAAGTACATTGCGTTCACTGCGACGGACTCGTCAAGCGCGACTCGATGGATGAGATCGCCGCGGACGTGCTTGCGCTGGGCGAAGGCACGCGGCTTCAGGTTCTGTTTCCTGTCGATGCTTCGACACCTGCCGAGGCTGCTGTCAGCTCTGAAACCAAACCCGCCGCGCGCAAACCTCGCGCTGCCGCCAAGAGCAAACCGTCGGCCAACGGCGCCGACTCGCCGCATACTGAAACCCTGAAGGCGCGGCTCGCCGAATTGCGCTCGGGGGGCTTCAATCGCCTCTATCAGCAAGGCAAGATCGTGGAGTTCTCCACGCCCGAGTCCCTACTTGAACTCGACTTTACCTTGCCCGTTTTCGTTCTGCTCGATCGCATCGTCGTCAACGCTGACAATCGCTCGCGTCTGGTGGATGCTGCCGAAGTGGCCTATCGCGAGGGCGGGGAAGTTCTCTACGAAGAAGTTCTTCGTCCATCGGAAGACGGAGCGCCTGAGGCCATACCGCGACGCCTGCGCTTCTCGGCCGCCTTCGAGTGCAAAACCTGTCATCGCCCCGGCAAAGAGCCGGAGCCGCGCCTCTTCAGCTTCAACAATCCCTTTGGCGCGTGCCCACGCTGCCAGGGGTTTGGCAATACGGTTGACTTCGATCTGAGTCTGGTGATCCCCGACAAGGGGCTTTCGCTTGCCGACGGTGCAATTGACCCCTGGAACCGGCCCAAATACCGCACGTGGTACACCGACCTCAAGAAGCAGGCCGCTGCGCTCGGTGTGCCACTCGATGTGCCATGGCGCGAATTGCCGGAAGCGGCGCGCGAAATGGTCCTGCGCGGGAAGGGAAGCTTCGAAGGAGTCTTTGGTTTCTTTGCGCAGATGGAGCGCAAGAAGTACAAGCTGCATGTCCGGGTGATGCTCAGCAAATATCGCGGATACGCCGAGTGTCCCGACTGCCGCGGCCAGCGCCTACGCGCGGAAGCCCGTGCTGTCCGCATCAACGGCAAAAATATTTGCCAGGCAACGGCATTGACCATCGCGCACGCCAATGAGTTTTTTGCCGCGCTCAAGCTTTCTCCCATGCAGGATGAAATTGCCGGGCCAATCCTCGAAGAGGTGCGCGCGCGTCTCAACTTCCTGGATGCGGTCGGCCTTGAGTACCTCACGCTCGACCGGCTTGCCTCTACGCTCTCGGGCGGCGAAGCGCAACGCATTCAGCTTGCCACCTCGCTCGGCTCGAGACTGGTGGGCGCACTCTACGTGCTCGACGAACCTTCGATCGGCCTGCACACGCGCGACACGGCGCGCCTAATCCACATCCTCGAAGAGCTGCGCGACCTTGGCAACACGATCCTCGTGGTCGAGCACGATGCCGACGTGCTTCGCGCCGCCGATCATCTACTTGACCTCGGGCCGGGCGCCGGCGAGTTCGGC
>Ga0182016_10003046_pt1 | contig 19348 bp, 13 predicted proteins | sample 712S2MmetaG_FD_120491 | JGI IMG/M metagenome (GOLD analysis project Ga0182016, IMG submission 120491) | Permafrost microbial communities from Stordalen Mire, Sweden - 712S2M metaG | ecosystem: Environmental > Terrestrial > Soil > Wetlands > Permafrost | place: Sweden: Stordalen | collected...
CTCAAGCGGATGGGCTTGGAGTATGTGGACATCTTTTATTCGCATCGTTTTGATCCCGACACGCCGCTGGAAGAAACCCTCGGGGCGGTGGCTCATGCGGTGACGAGCGGCAAGGCGCTTTACGCCGGCATCTCGAATTATCCCGCCGCCGAAGCGCGGCGCGCGGCGGAGATTCTGCACAGCCTTGGCACGCCGTGTCTCATTCATCCGGCGCGCTATTCCATGCTGGATCGCTGGGTGGAGCCGGAATTGTTGGGTGCGCTCGAAAAGGAAGGTGTCGGCTGCACGGCATTTTCGCCGCTGGCGAAGGGCGTTTTGACCAACCGTTATTTCAAGGGTATTCCCGCCGATTCGCGCGCGGGTCACGATCCAAGATTTCTTCGTCCGGCGGACATCACCGACGCCATCTTGGCGAAGACAAAAAAACTCGACGATCTCGCGCAGTCGCGCGGCCAGACGCTCGCGCAGATGGCGCTGGCGTGGGTGTTGCGGCACAAAATCGTGACAAGCGCGCTCATCGGCGCGAGCAAGGTGAGCCAAGTGGACGATTGCGTTGGGGCGACGCGCAACCTGAATTTCTCCGGCGAAGAGCTGGCGCAGATCGAAAAGATTCTGGTTTAACGCGGATTGATTTCCTTGCCGCGATACGCCGCCAGAAAATAAATCATCACGCCGCCCACCAACGCCGACAGCCCGCCCCAGAAAACCGGCCAATACGTCTGGCTCGGTGTCGTGCAGGTGGCAAACCACCAGCCGCTGCCAAGGTAGCCGACGAGGTTGCCCACGCCACCGTTCATCAGCGTCAGCAGCGCCTGCGCCCGCGTGCGCCACGCGGAATCAATCCGCTGGTTCAAATAAATTTGCGCGGTGATGAACACGAGCACGAACGACGCGCCGTGCAGGCTCACGCCGAGCAGCAGCGAACCTTTTGTGTTTAGCGCGCTCAAGGCGAACCGCAGCACGCCGATGGCCAGGCCGCAGGCGAAAATCCATTTCAACCGCCAGTGGTGCAGCAGCCACGCGAGGCTGAACATCGCGATGATCTCCGTGACCTGCGCCAGACTCATCCACGCGCTCGTGCGGGCGAAGCCGAGGTCGTGCAGGTGCGTCGGCGCATACGGGTAAAACGCCGCAAGCGGAATGTTGAACAGCGTGGTGGTGATGAAGACGACGCGCGTGTCGCGGTCTTTCAGCAGCCGCAAGGCGTCGAGGCCGAGACGTTCGTGCCACGCCAGATGCTCGGCCGATTTGGGAATTTCCAGGGCCGGCAGAAAATAAGTGAACCCCGCCACGAGCAGCCAGAAGCCCGCGCCGAGATACGCCGCGAACGCCGAGCGGTCCAGGTTCAACGCGCTGATGAGCAGCGCGCCCGCCATCCAGCCAAGGGTCGCCAGCGCGCGGACGGAGCCGAATTCCTTCTGGGCATTTTCCAGACGCGCGAGGACGAGCGCCGTGGAAATGCTGAACATCGGCGCATAGGACAGCGAAAAAATCTGGATCAACGCCAGCACCAGCCACGGATTCCAGCCGTGCTGGATGGCCGTGGCAATGGCTGCCGTCATGACGGCGGTGGCGGACGCCAGCCAGCGCAGCACTTTGGCCGGCGGCACATGCCGGTCGGCCATCGCGCCAAACATCAGTGGTGAAATGAATGCCGCAATCGCCGTGGCGGCAAAAGCGAACGGTTTGATCGCGTGCATCCCGTGCGCGTCGAGGATCGGGCCGAGCGGCACGAACCAGATGGCCATGGCCGCCGCCTGGATGAAAAACAAAATCATCAGCTCGGCGTATTCGGCCTTTCGCAACGTCCTTAACATCGCCGCGAAGAATAATCCAACGCGCGGAAAATAAAAGAACGCAACGGCTGCGATTTATTTGCCGTGCTGATAAACCCGCACCCAGTCAACCTCATAGCGGACGGGAAATGTTGTCTGCGACGGGTCACCGCCGCAGTCGCCGCCGATGGCCTGGTTCAGGATGAAATAAACCGGACGGTAAAATGGATTGCCTTGATCCGCATTGTCAGCCGACGCGAGATCGAGATGGTTCATCAGCTCGCCGTCGAGACACAGATCAATTTTTTTCTCGTCCCACTCCATCGTCCAGATGTGGAATTGATGCGACCACCTTTCGCCGCCGAGTCCGGTGATGGGCGTTTTGTTGGCGAGCCATTTGGTTTGCCCGTCGAGGCTGTAGCCGAAGTTGGCGAGCACCGTGCCGGTATAATACTCCATGATGTCAATCTCGCCGCCCGCCGGCCAGCGGTAGACGGGCGTCGCACCGAGCGTCCAGAACGCCGGCCAGCTTCCGGGCCGCGTGTCAATGCGCGCGCACATCTCGAACTTGCCATACTTGAACTCGCGCAGCCTCCGCGACGTGATGCTCGCCGACGTGTAATCAATCCACTCGCGGCTCGTGCGCCAGTTCGCGCTGTTCGTTTCAGAATTCGGATTGGGTTTGTGCTCGCGCCGCGCCTCGATGACCAGCAGGCCGTTCGTGCAGAACGCATTTTCCGGCTGATACCATTGCAGTTCGTTGTTGCGCACGAAACCGCGCTCGTAATTCCAGTTCGCCGGATTCGGCGGGCCGTTCGTGTTGAATTCATCCGACCAGACCAGTTTCCATTCGTTCGTCACGGCAATTTCATCGTTCACCGCCACCGGCCAGCCGCTTGACCAGTCAATTTTTCCAATCGCCAGCCGCGCGCGTCCGCGCGCATCCGCGTCATAATAATGATAGCTGAACCGCGTCACGCCGTTAGTCGCGCCGTCGTCCACGATGCCGATGTGGCCGGGGCCGATGAAACGTCCGCTGCTCGCGAGAAACGACGAGCCGCCACCGCCCGCGAGGTCGTTGCCGTCGCGGTCTCGATACGGGCCGGTGATTTTTTCCGCGCGACCGACGCGGACTTCATAGGTGCTGTTCGTCCCCTGGCAGCACTGACCCCAGTTGACGAAGAGATAATAAAATTTATCGTGCCGTGTCAGGCACGCCGCCTCGATGGAATGGTTCCACGCGAGATTATAAATCGGTGAATTCGTGGCCACGCGCAGGCCGGTTTGTGGATTCAATTCGGTCAGAAAAATTCCCTGCCAATAGGAACCAAACGCCAGCCATAATTTTCCGTCCGCATCGAGAAACGCGCTCGGATCAATCGTGTTGAACGGCATTTTGTCCGTGGACGAGATGACCGCGCCGCCGTCCTGCCAAAAATAATTCGTCGCCGATTGGTCGAGCGCCGGGCTGGTGGCGAGGCCGATGACGGAGATTTGTTTCTGCCACGTCGAAGCCGCGTAATAGAGAAAATATTTTCCGTTCACGCGCACCACGTCCGGCGCCCAGAAATAGCCGGTGAACGTGGGCACGAAGTTTTTTGTCCAGACTGGCGGTGAGCGGAAGACGGAATCGCCGCTCTCCCAATGGATCAAATCCGGCGACGACTTGGTGCGGATGCCCAGCCCGGTGCCGAAAATGAAATAGTTCGTGCCGTCCTTGACGATGGTGGACGGGTCGTGGATGAAGGTCTGTCCTTCAAGCGGCGGCGGCTCGAATTTTGTTTCGCTACGCGCGGCGAGGGCGGCGAACAAAATAAACAGAGTTATTTTCAAGCCGTGTTTCATCCGTGGCTAAATTAAACTCTCCGACACGCGCCGGATGTTCACCGCCTTGCCGCTGGTATTGTCAATTTCAACCACCGCGCCGTGGAGCTTCACGTCGTTGCGTGCCACTTCAAACCGTTGCGGCATGGCGGTGCGGAAGCGCGCGACGACGGGGACAATTTCGCGGCCCAGAACGCTTTCGTGCGGGCCGGTGAAGCCGGCGTCGGTCAAGTAGGCCGTGCCGCCGGGGAAAATCTGCTCGTCCGCCGTCTGCACATGAGTGTGCGTGCCCACCACGGCGCTCACCTGGCCGTCCAGCATCCGCGCGAACGCGATTTTTTCCGAGGTCGCCTCGGCGTGAAAATCCACGAAGATGATTGGCGTTTGTTGGCGCAGCCATTTCGCCTCTTCCAAACCCAGCGTGAACGGATTGTCCAGCGGCGGCTGCATGAAGGTGCGGCCCTGCACATTCATCACCGCGACCGGCGGCAGGTCGCGGATTTTCAAAACCGTGCTGCCCCGGCCGGGCGTGCCGGGCGGATAATTCAGCGGCCGGAGAAAACGCTTTTCTTTTTGCAGCAGTTCCAGAACTTCCTTTTGATCCCACAAATGGTCGCCGGTGGTGATGGCGTCCACGCCGTAGCCAAACAGTTCCTCAGCGATGTCGGGCGTGATGCCGTTGCCGCCGGCGGAGTTTTCGCCGTTGGCAATGATGGCATCAAGGTTATGTGCATCCCGCAGCTTTGGGAGAAGTTCCTTGACCGCGCGCCGGCCCGGGCTGCCGACGATGTCGCCGATGAAGAGAATTTTCACTGGAAAAATTTAACCGCGAAAGCCGGGAATGACACGAAGAAAACCCGCTTCAAAGCCAGCAGACGAATGCGCCGATGATGGCGGCGACAAGCCAAAGCAGCAGCACGGCGCGGGTGCGGCTCATGCCGGTGCGGGTGAGCCGGTGCGAGAGATGGTTGGTGTCGCCGATCCAGAACGGTTTTTGGTTGAGCGTGCGAAACAGGCTGACTTGCGCAAGGTCGAGCAGGGGAACCGCCAGCACGAACAGCGGCGCCAGCACGGCCAGCGGATGCGGATTTTTCTTCGTGTAAAAGTGCGGCAGAATCGCCATCACGGCGAGCAGGTAGCCGACCAAATGGCTGCCGGCGTCGCCGAGAAACGCGCGGGCGTTCGGAAAATTCCACGGCAAAAATCCCACGAGCGCGCCGCACATCAGAAACCCGGTAATGGCGACAAGATATTCGCCGCTGGCGGCGGCGATGAGCGCAAAGATGAATGCGCCGATGGCACCGAGGCCGGCGCACAGGCCATTCATGTTGTCCATGAAGTTGAAGGCGTTGATGACGGTGAGCAGCCAGAGGATCGTGACGGCGTAGCTGAACACTTCGCTGTGAACAAACAGCGTGATGCGCTTGCACGCGGCGGCCACGGCGATGGCGATGAGGATTTGCCCGATGAATTTCGGCAGTGCCTTCAGTTCATGCTTGTCATCCAGCCAGCCTAGAATGGTGATCGCAATCGCACCAAGCGCGAGCACGGCGAGTTCGATGGCGCGTCGGTCAATGCCATGAACGATCAATCCCGCAGATGAAAATTTTACCATGCCGAGTTTGAACAAAATCACACCGCCGGCCAGCGGCAGGAGAATTCCCGTCAGCACGGCAAAGCCGCCGGCGAGCGGCACCGGCGCGCTGTGGATTTTGCGGTGGCCGGGATCATCCACGAGATTTGTGAGCAGACACCATTTGCGCCAGATCGGCAGCGCGAGCAGCGAGGTCGCGAACGCGCCCAGAAAGGCGGCGGCAAAAAAGTTGAAGGGAAAGTTCAAGCTGTCGGTTGCATTTTGCATCGGAGCGCCGATCACTGTATCGGCGCGTTGCGTCATTCGGGATTTCGCCGGGACGGTGCCCGGCGTTCCAACAATTTCCGGTAAACAGTGTATTGATCCTCCACCATTTTTTCGACGGAGAAATTTTCCTTCACGAAGGCCGCGCCGGCCCGGCCAAATTTTTCGCGGAGCGCGACGTCGTTGGCGAGTTGCATCAATCTTTGCGCGGCGGCATTGGTGTCGCCGGTGCGGACGATGAAGCCGGTTTGGTTTTCCAGACAGACTTCATCCGCGCCATCGAAGTCATAGGCAACCACCGGCTTGCCGGCGGCCAGCGCCTGCGGCAGCGCGCGGGACAACGCTTCGCGATACGACAAGTGCGCCAGGCAATCCATGATGCCAACGTAGCGGGCAACTTCGCCGGGCGGCACGAGGCCGGTGAAAATCACCTTGCCGGCGAGTCCAAGCGCACGGATTTGATTTTCAATCTCGCCTCGCAGCAAACCGTCGCCGACGAACAGCAGCCGCGCATGCGGCACCTGCGGAAAAATTCTGGCGAAAGCGGTGATCAAATCGGCATGGCCTTTGAGCTTGAAGAGTCGGCCGATTTTGCCGATGACAAAATGCTTTTCGTCGATGCCAAGTTTTTTGCGGAGCGCGAGATCGTTCGTTGCGTTGAGAAATGGCTCCAGATTGAAACCGCTGAAAATGCGCGTGAACATTTCCGGCCCGCCGATGCCGGCGGCGAGATACAGCTTCGTCATCGCGCTGGCGGAACAGAAAAAATGGTCGGTGACGTTGGCGGTCTTTTTCTCGGCGGCGGTGAAAACAAGATTGGCCAGCGCGCCTTGGAAATTTCCAAATGACGGGCCGTGGATGTGATGAATGATGACTGGCACGCCCGCGCGTTTTGCCGCGAGGCGTCCGAGGATTCCCGCCTTGCCGCTGTGCGTGTGGACGATGTCGGGTTTCTGTTCGCGCAGGATGTTTTCCAATTGGCGGATCGCGAGAAAATCTTTCAGCGGATTAACCGGACGGACGAGTTTGGGAACAATGGTGAGCAGCCCGGAAATTTTCACCACTTCATTTTCGAGCGAACCTTCCGGGCCGGTGGTCGGGCCGGAAATCAATTTCACCTCGACGCCGGGCTTTTGGCGGAGGCCGAGGATGGTGGCGACGGTGTTTTCCTGGGCGCCGCCGACAACGAGCCGGGTGATGACGTGGGTGACGCGCATCGCGCGTTCAGTGTGGCGGGCCCTTGAGATTGCGCAACCTTTGAATGATGTTTGTGGCCTCGGCGCTGTTGGTGTTGGCGGTGGTCAGATAGGCCTCGTAATTTTTGATGGCCTCGTTGGTCTCATGTTTGCGCCAGGCAATTTCGCCGAGACCATAGGCGACCTGGAATGAGTTGGTGAAGGTCTGGCCCAGTTTTTCATAATCGGCGCGGGCGGCGTCGAGCTGGTCGCTTTGCAGATAAGCGACGGCACGGTTGAAGAGGGCGTCGTTGTTGGTGGCATGGAGGTCGAGCAGATGGGTTAGGGCGACAACTGCGTCATTGTAAGCCTTGATTTGGATGGAGGCGTAACCTTTGCCAAACAGCCAGGTCGGATCATCGGGCGCGGCCTGGAGTTTGCGGTCAATGATCGTCATGGCGTTGGTGAACAGTTTGCGCTGCAAATAAATCTGTACGGCGGTGACAAGCAGGGTGTCGTTGGTCGGCTGGCGGGCGATTTCGGTTTCGACCAGTTCGATGCCGCGCGCGTTGTTGTTCTTCTGGAAATAGGCGGCGGCGGCCAGAATGTTGAGCTGGGTTGAATTGGTGATGGTGAGCGAGAAATTTTCCGGCTGGGTCAGCGGCGCGTGGAGCGCATCGAGCGCGCGGTCGGGCAGGCGCGAGGCGAGGTAGGCCTGCGCCAGCCAGAGCCGGGCCGGCAGATTATCCGGTGCCAGTTGGCGGACGCGCTCAAAGGGTTCAACAGCCTGGCGCCGCAAGCCGCCGCTCATCAAGACGACTCCGTTTTTGAAAGTAAAACTGGTTTCATCAAACGGTCCGTTCTCACCCAGCACGGCGTCCCAGGAACTGTATTTGCCAAACCGGTCGGTCGTGGCCTTGCTCAAGTCAACCGGCGTGGCCTGCCCGGCTTGCAGGTTGCGGTTGAAATCAAGGTTGATCTGGGCGACGACGTTGTCAGGATTGAGTTTTTGTGCCATTGCAAAATGCGCGGCGGCGTTGGTGAGATCGCCGGCGCGTTGCAGTTGCACGCCCCAGAAATCCAAACCGCGCGAATAATACGTCCCGGCGACGGCGGCGTTGGGGTTCGGCTCGCGCGCGACGTGAAAACGGGCCAGCAATTTTTCGCCGAAACTTTCGACGGCGTCCGGATCGGCCGGCGCGACGGCCTGAATGATCGGGGCGAAGGCCGCCGTTTCCGCCTGCGCCCAAAACGCTTCGTTCGCGGCGATCAGATTTTTGTCCGGTTGCGGCGGCCGGAGCGTGTCGTTCGGCAGCGTGTTCAACTTGTAAACCAGGCCATGCGGCTCCAGACAGAACTGCTCGAAGTAATAGCCGAAGCTCGGATGCAGATAATACAGGTCGTTGGTCCGGGCCAGCGTTGCCAGCAGGCCGATGAGGTGCAGCGGGCTGACGCCGTTGGTGGCTTCGACGGAACTGACGGTGTCCGGCCATTTCTGCGGGGCGATGGCGTGCAGGTAGCGATGATACGCGGGCACGGGCAGATATTGCGTGTCGGCCTGCAAAAATTCCTTCGCCCGTCCATCCCGCACCAGCGCCGCCTGGAGCAGCAGGGTGCGACGCGTATCGTCGCTCAACAAAATGCCGCCGCCGGCCGGCAGGTTGGCTTCCAGCAGGGCCGTGTATTTTTTGAGCGTGTCGTCGTTGACGTCCCGGATTTGCGGGAGGTTTTTATAAACCAGCCCGATTGCGGCGACGGCGGCAAACAGCCAGACGCCGGCCAGCACCACCCGGTTCAGGGATTTGAAGGGATCCGGCCGCTGCCGTTGCGCGCGGTTCCGGGAGCGCTCGCGCGAACGTTGTTCCGCCACTTTGCCGAACACGAGCAGGAAATAGCCGGTGAAATATCCGACGCTCAACGCGCCCAGATAATAGAAGGTCAAAAACAGCGGAAACAGCGGGCCGAAACTCAAATGACGCGGGCTGAACGGCGAATCGAAGGCGACCCAGACGCAGACAAACAGCAGAATTGCGTTAATCACATGAAACATGAAGCTCGCCAGCATCAGGCCGATTTTGCTGTTGTCGCCGAAGGACGACCGCCAGCGGAAGCTCATCACCAAGACCGGCAGCAGCGAGGCGGGCGAGAGCAGCAACAAGGTTTTTCGGATATCCATCCGGACAAAAAACATTTTCACCACTTCCCATTGCAACGTCAGGTTTGCCTCAAGCGCCTGCCAGAAAGTGACCGGCCCTTTGTGCGAGGCCATCGCCAGCAGCGGCAGCAGTAAGTAAAACAGCATTCCCGCCAGCCCGCCCAACACCATCCATTTGATGAAACGCAGGTTGAAAAAACTCAACCCGCGTAGCCAGATGACGGCCCCGACAAACACCGGCAGAAAGCCCACCATCGCCCAGTTTTCCGCCATGCCCGCGCCGTAAACTGCGGCGGCCAGAACGAGCCGGCCTTCGCTTTCATCCAGCCGGTATTCCAGCAGCGACCAAATGACGAACGCAAACAACAGCAGGTCGAACATTTCAACCGTGCAGTTCGTTGCGTTTTCCCAGAACGTCAGTTGCAGGCCGCACACCACTGCGGCGAACACCGGCGGCAGCCACGCGCTGCCCTTCGTCAAAAAGGAAAAGTCGCTGCGCTCGCGTTCGCGCTGCGCTTCCGTGCGATCCTGCGGCAGGATGGCGACCGACCGCGCCAGCAGGCCGAGCGTCAACGCCGCGCACACGGCGGAAAACAGATTGATGGCAACGGGCACATGCGCCGCCGGCAGCCAGCGGAACGGATAGGTGACGACGAAGAAAACAGGATTATAGACTTCCGGCTGCCAGGTCCAGCCGGAGAGTTTGGCAACCGCACCAAGATTGAACAGCGACACCCAGTGGTTGAGAGTCAGTCCGTAGGTGACGAAGGCCGCCGCCGCCAGCAGCCACGGCAGGAACCGTGGCACAAAAAATTTTCGCGGGTCTGTCCGCTGTTCGTTAGCCATTGGGTTTATTCAGTTGAAACGATTTCCGGCGGTTTGGCAAGGTTTTGTCCCGCGCGCAACTCCGCCACGCATTCGACGTGCTGCGTCTGCGGAAACATGTCCAGCGGCTGCACGCGCGCCAGATTAAAGACACCGTCGCCGCATAATATGTTCAAATCCCGCGCCATCGTCGCCGGATGGCACGAGACGTAAATCACCTGCGCTGGCTTCGTCCGGCGCAGCAGTTCCAGGGTTTCGGGCCAGCAGCCCTTGCGTGGCGGGTCGAGGATCACCGCCGTTTTCTCCGGAGAAAATTTTTGCAGCAGCTCCGGCAGGATAACTTCCACCTGCGCCGCGACAAACTCGCCATTGCTGATTTTTCGTGACGCCGCGTTTTGCCGCGCGGCCTTGATGGCCAGTTGGTCGTATTCCACGCCGACGAATGACTCGACCACATCCGCCGTTTCAATCCCGAAAAAACCGACGCCGCAATACAAGTCCACCAGATGCTTCGCGCCGCCGTCACGCAAAAAGCCGCGCACGGTTTCGACGAGCTTCGGCAGCAGGAAAAAATTGTTCTGGAAAAACGAATCGCGCGGCACGTCCCAGCCATCCGGCTGCACGCGCAGGACGACCTTAAGTCCGCCGCGTGGCGGCGGGTTGGCGCGGACTTCCTTGATCTGCTCGTTCAATGCCGGTTCGGCGATTTTGCATTCCTCGATGTCCACCACGAAATTGTTGTCCGCGCGGATGTAGCCGATCTCCAGCTTCTTGGCCGGGCCGTTCCACTGGCTGCGGATCATGATGCGGTTGCGGTAGCCGTAGGGCGAAGGGCAGGGGAGCACCGGTTGGATTTTCTCCGGCGAAATTTTCCCCACGCGTTCGAACAAATCGGAAATCTGCTTGTGCTTGATGTGCAGCTGCGCCGCGTAATCAATGTGCTGATACTGGCAGCCGCCGCATTGCGTGAAGTAACGGCATTCCGGCGCGACGCGCTCCGGCGACGCCGTGACGACGCCTAGCAGCTTGGCGCGGGCAAAATTCTTTTTGACCTCCGTGATTTCCGCCTCGACCGTTTCGCCGACCATCACGAACGGCACGAAGACGACAAATTCCTCCACGCGCCCGACGCCTTCGCCGCCGAAGGCGATGTCGTGGATGGTCAGGGTGATTTTATCCGCCGGTTTTAGAGACACGCCCAAAGTTTAGGGTTTTGGGCGTGTCGGAAAAAGCCTTTTCAGCGGACAATTCACTTTTGGCAATAATCCGGATATACCGGCTTGAACATCTGCGAGCGGATGTATTCGACCAGATCGTTCGGCCGCTTTTGGTCGGTGAGCTTGGTCGCATAGACTTCCTCGGCCACTGCCACGGCGATCTTGAGCGAGACTTCATGGATGCGCTTGAGCGACGGATAAATGCGGCCTTCGGCCAGCTCTTCCTCGCGCAGGAGCGACGCGAGCGCCTTGGCGGCCGTCACGAACATGGCATCGGTGACGCGGCGCGCGCCGGTGGCCACCACGCCCAGCCCCACGCCGGGGAATATATAGGCGTTGTTGCCCTGGCCGGGCACGTGCGTCTTGCCGTTCAATGTGACCGGCGCGAACGGGCTGCCGCTCGCGAAAATCGCGCGGCCATCGGTCCACTGGTAGGCTTCCTCGGCGGTGCATTCCGCTTTGGACGTGGGATTCGACAACGCGAAGATGACGGGACGCTGATTGAAGCTGCCGACGGTCTTGACAATTTCCTCGGTGAAGGTTCTCGGCTGGCCCGATACGCCGACGAGCATGGTGGGTTTGACGGATTTCACGGCGGAGAGCAAATCAACACACGGCGCATGGTCGTGGGCGTAATGCAATTTGTGTTCCACCAGGCCTTCGCGGCTCTTGACGATGAGTCCCTTGGAATCTACGAACCAGATGCGTTTGCGCGCCTCGGCCTTGGACAAACCTTCTTCCATCAGCACGGCGACGATGTTGTCGGCAATACCCATGCCGGCTTCGCCCGCGCCGAGGAACAGCACGCGGTGATCGCTCATCTTGCCGCCGGTGACGCGCAGCGCCGAAAGCACGCCCGCGAGCGCCACGGAACCGGTGCCCTGGATGTCGTCGTTGAACGTGCAAAGCTGGTCGCGGTATTTCTCCAGCAGGCGGAAGGCGTTGCTGTTGCCAAAATCCTCGAACTGGAACAAGACGGTGGGGAACAGTTTTTTGATGGCCGTCATGAATTCATCAATGAAGGCGTCGTATTCCGCGCCGCTGATGCGTTTCTGCCGGAGGCCGATGTAAAGCGGATCTTTGAGGAAGGTTTCGTTGTTTGTGCCGACGTCAATGGTGATGGGCAGGCACTGGGCGGGATGAATGCCGGCGCAGGCGGTGTAGAGCGAGAGCTTGCCAATCGGGATGCCCATGCCGGACGCGCCCAAATCGCCGAGGCCGAGAATGCGTTCGCCATCGGTGGCGACGATCACCTTGACGTCATGCGTCGGCCAGTTCCGAAGCACCTTTTCGATATGGCCGCGATCATTGAGCGAAACATACATGCCGCGCGAGCGACGGAAGATGTGGCCGAACTCTTGACACGCCCTGCCGACGGTGGGCGTGTAGATGATCGGCATCATGTCTTCCAGATGATCCATCACCACGCGATAGAACAACGTCTCGTTGCGATCCTGCAGGCCGGCGAGCTGGATGTAGCGTTCGAGGTCGCTGGACTTGCCTAGAAAATTTTTCATCACGCGCTGCACCTGTTCATCCATTGTCTGGACGTGCGGCGGCAGCAGCCCGCGCAGGCCCAAGGCGTCGCGCTCCGCCTCGGTGAAGGCAGTGCCTTTGTTGAAAACGGGATTATGCAGCCAGTCCACCCCTTTGGAGGGCAGCGCACGGGCGGCGCGGTTGGTTTTGGATGTGTGAGAGGTATTTTGTGTCGTCATGTGTATAAACGGATTGGTTAAAAATTAGTTTAAACAAATTCAGCAAACTTAAGTGACACCGATTTTACAAAGTCGCCGGCACTGCGCTGGACGTTATTTGGCAAATACAACTTCTTTTTTGCCTCGGCAATTTGAGGTTTGCGGCGCCTTCGCGGCGTTTCAGCGTGACGAGCCGGCGCGAATTGTGGCTAAATGGGCCGCGTGAAAATCATCGGCATCATTCCCGCGCGCTATGCCTCGACGCGGTTTCCCGGCAAACCGCTGGCGCTCATCGCCGGCAAGCCGCTCCTCCAGCACGTTATCGAACAATGCCAGAAAGCGAAATCTTTGAGCGAAATCATCGTGGCCACGGACGACACGCGCATCTGGGAAGTGGCGCAGAATTTCTGCCGCGTGGAGATGACGCGCCCGGAACATCCGAGCGGCAGCGACCGCATCGCGGAAGTTGCGGAGCGCTGCGATTGCGATGCTGTCCTCAACATCCAAGGCGATGAACCGTTGATCGAACCGACGGTGATTGACGCGGTGACGAATGCGCTGACACAAAATGAAATGTCCACGGCGGCAACGACAATCAAAAACCTTTCCGAACTGGACAATCCGAATGTCGTAAAAGTCGTTGTCAACGCCGCCGGTCGCGCGTTATATTTTTCCCGGCGCACGATTCCGTATTTGCGCGAGGCCGCCAGCCGTCCGGTGCCGGAGCAGTTGGCGGCGTTTCCTTTTTTGAAGCATCTGGGCATTTACGGCTACCGGCGCGAGACGCTGCTGCGGCTGGTGAAGTTCCCGGTGTCGCCGCTGGAAAACGCGGAGAAGCTGGAGCAGTTGCGCGCGCTGGAAAACGGCATACAGGTTGCCGTCGTGAAGGTGTCCTACGACAGCATCGGCGTGGATATGCCAGAAGACGTGGCGCGGGTGGAAGCGATTTTGAAAACCACGAATGGACTCAAATGAACACCAATTATTGAGAATCGGTTTGGTTGTTTTAATTCGTGTCAATTCGTGTTCATTGGTGGTTAAAAACATTTTAAAATGAAATTCATATTTGTAACTGGCGGTGTGGTGAGTTCGCTCGGCAAAGGTCTGACTGCTGCCGCGCTCGGCACATTGCTCGAAAACCGCGGCCTCAAGGTCGCGCTGCAAAAATTTGACCCGTATCTGAATGTTGATCCCGGCACGATGTCGCCATATCAGCACGGCGAAGTTTATGTGCTCGACGACGGCGCGGAAACCGACCTCGACCTCGGCCATTACGAGCGTTTCACCAACGTCAAGCTCTCGCGGCTCAACAACCTCACCAGCGGTCAGGTTTACCAGACCGTGCTCAACAACGAGCGCGAAGGCAAATATCTCGGCAAAACCGTGCAGGTGATTCCGCATGTCACGGACGAAATTAAGAACCGCATCCATGTCCTCGCCGAAAAATCCAAGGCGGATGTCATCATCACGGAAATCGGCGGCACCACCGGCGATATTGAAGGACTGCCGTTCCTCGAAGCCATCCGCGAATTCGCGCTGGAAGTCGGCTACAACAATGCCATTTTCATGCACGTCACCTACGTGCCTTACATCAGGGCGGCGGGCGAATTGAAAACCAAGCCGACGCAGCAATCGGTCGCCAAGCTGCGCGAAATCGGCATCATGCCGCACGTTTTGGTCTGCCGTTGCGAGCGGCCACTGGACAAGGATCTGCGCCAGAAAATATCCATGTTCTGCAACGTTCCGCTCGAAGCCGTCATCGAGGAAAAGGACGTGGACCATTCCATTTATGAAGTGCCGCTGATGCTCCAGCGCGAGCGCATGGACGATCTGGTTTGTCGCCTGCTGCATCTCACCACGCCCGCGCCGAACATGACGCACTGGCAGGAAATCATCCGCAAGCTCATCGCGCCGCAGCACCGCGTGCGCATCGGCGTCGTTGGCAAATATATCGGTCTGCAGGACGCCTACAAATCCGTGTATGAAGCAATCATTCACGGCGGCGTGGCGAATGACTGCGGCGTGGAAATCGTGCAGGTGGATTCCGAGGACATCGAGAAAAACGGCGCGGAAAAAATGTTGAAAGGCCTCGGCGGCATTCTGGTGCCGGGCGGTTTCGGCGAACGCGGCGTGGAGGGAAAAATTCAGGCGGCGCAATATGCCCGCGAAAAAAACATCCCGTATCTCGGCTTGTGCCTCGGCATGCAGATCGCCACGATTGAATTTGCGCGGAATGTACTCAAGCTTGCAAAGGCGCACTCCACCGAGTTTGACGCCGCCACGCCGTATCCAGTCATCGCCATGCTGGACGAACAGCGCAAGGTGACAAAAAAGGGTGGCACGATGCGCCTTGGCGCGCAGCCGTGCCAGTTGACGGTCGGTTCGAAGGCCGGGCAGCTTTACGGCTCGTTTGTCATCCATGAACGCCACCGCCATCGCTACGAATTCAACAACGCCTACCGTGAAAAATTCGAGAAGGCCGGCTTTGTGTTCAGCGGGCTCTCGCCCGATGGCAAGCTGGTGGAGGTGATCGAACTCAAGGGTCATCCGTTTTTCCTGGCGAGCCAGTTCCATCCGGAATTTTTAAGCAAGCCACACCAGCCGCACCCGCTGTTCAAGGGCTTCATCACCGCCGCGCACCAGCACAGCCATCACAAGCCGCTGTGATTTGAGCGGCGTCGCATGATCTACGCCGAAGCCATCCAGTTTCTTTACGGGCTGAAAATTTTTGGCGCGAATTTTGAGCTGGAGAACACGCGCAAGCTTGCCGCGCTCGCCGGCGATCCGCAGGAAAAACTTCGTTTTATCCATGTCGCCGGCACCAACGGCAAAGGCTCCACCTGTGCCATGCTGGAAAGCATCTACCGCGCGGCCGGCCTGCGCGTCGGCCTGTTCACATCGCCGCACCTGGTTTCGTTCCGCGAACGGATTCAGATCAACCGCCAGTTGATTCCGGAAAACGAAATCGTCCGGCTGGTCGCGGAAATCCGGCCGCTGCTCCAGCAATTCCCTCCCGACCATCACCCGACGATGTTTGAAGTCGTCACCGTGATGGCGTTGAAATTTTTTGCGGAGCAGAAATGCGATTTGGTGATTTGGGAAACCGGCCTCGGCGGGCGGCTGGATGCGACGAACATTGTTATGCCGCTCGCCAGCGTCATCACCAACATCGCGTTGGACCACCAGCAATGGCTGGGCGACTCGCTGGAAAAGATTGCGGCGGAAAAAGCCGGCATCATCAAGCCGGGAATCCCGGTGGTGACGGCGGCAGATGCGCCGGCGGCGCTGGCTGTCATCAAGGAAATCGCGCGGGAGAAAAATGCGCCGCTGATTCTGGCGGCGGCGGGCGATGATGAATCGCGGCTCGCGGGGACGTCCGCCCCACCGTTGCCGGGCGAACATCAAAAACGCAATGCCGCGCTGGCGCTGGCGACGGTTGAGGTTTTGCGGCAAGACATTCCCGTCACGGAAGAAAAAATCCGCGAAGGCTTTGAAAACGTGAATTGGCCTGGACGCTTGCAGTTGATCGAGACGCCGGCCGGACAAAAATTTCTGCTCGATGGCGCGCACAACGTGGCCGGCGCGGATACGCTGCGCACCGCCTTGGAAAATAATTTTTTGGCGGGCCGGCCGGTTTTCATATTTGGCGCATTGGCGGACAAGAACTGGCCGGATATCTGCCGGTTGCTGGCACCGCTGGCGGCGAAAGTTTTCACCGTGCCCGTGGCGAGCGAACGCACCGCGAAGCCGGCTGACTTGGCGGCTTGTTTTCGCCGCGCGAATCCGGCGTTGGAAATCATGGCGCTGGAAAATCTGGCGGCGGCACTGATCGCGTGTAAAAACGAGCCGTTTGTCGTCATCACCGGCTCGCTGTATCTCGTCGGCGAGGCACTGGAACAATTTGGGTTTTCACCTGTGGCGGCGGGCGAACGCGGCTTGAACGAGTGGTCTGCGACCAAAAAAGAGTGATAAGACTCCGGTAAGTAAAGTCGAAGTGAGGCTTATACCTTGCCCCACATCCGTCCGTTGCGTTGACGCTGGGCGATATAGTAACTAGAGTGAACCGCATTATGGATTATGCTGATACTCTGCCGAAGCAACGCGGCTTTGGCGAAACGACCCGTCCCGACGTCTGGTGGCTGCAACCGCTGGCCGTCTTCCTCGGATTTTCCGCGTTCATTGTTTATTCCACCTGGGCCGCGTTTCAGGGCGTGGGCGACCTGCACAACCATGTCTGCACCTACTGGTATGGCGGCAATGGCGCGAATTATCTCTCGCCCTTTTATTCACCGGAATTTTGGGGTGTCTCGCCGCATGCCATTGGCAAGCTGCCGGCGTGGTGGCCGGGCTGGGCGCCGTTCTCGCCGGCGTTTCTGATTTTGTGGGCGCCGGCTGGTTTCCGGTTCACCTGTTATTATTATCGTGGTGCTTATTACAAGTCGTTCTGGGCCGACCCGGTCAACTGTGCCGTCGGCGAGCCGCGAAAATCCTATCTTGGTGAACGTTATTTTCCGCTGATCATCCAGAACGTCCACCGTTACATGTTTTATGTGGCGGCAGTGTTCATCGTCATCCTTTCGTATGACGCCTGGCTGGGCATGTGGTTCACCGATGCCGCAGGCAAGGAACATTTTGGCATTGGCGTGGGCACGATTGTGATGACCTTGAACGCACTTTTCCTCGGCCTCTACACTTTCGGCTGCCACTCGCTGCGGCATTTGATCGGTGGCTTTCTGGATTCCAAGTCCAAGGCTCCGACCTGCGGCAAGGCCTACAACTGCGTGAGCTGCCTTAACCGCAAACACATGATGTGGGCGTGGATCAGCCTGTTCTGGGTCGGTTTCACGGATGTCTATATCCGCCTCTGCGCGACCGGAAAGATTCACGATTACTTCTTCACATTCTAACTTCGAACCAATTTTTATTGTGGCTACCAATTACGAAACTCACGAATACGACGTCCTGGTCATCGGCGCGGGCGGCGCGGGTCTGCGCGCGGCGATTGAAGCGTCGGCGGCCGGCGTCAAAGTCGGCCTGATCTGCAAATCACTCCTCGGCAAGGCGCACACCGTCATGGCCGAAGGCGGCATGGCGGCGGCGATGGGCAATGTGGACGACCGCGACAGTTGGAAAGTTCACTTCGCCGATACAATGCGCGGCGGCCAATACGTCAACAACTGGCGCATGGCCGAACTGCACGCGAAAGAAGCACCGGCGCGCGTCCACGAACTCGAGGCTTGGGGTGCGGTATTCGATCGCACCAAGGAAGGAAAAATTTCACAACGCAATTTCGGCGGTCATCGTTATCCGCGCCTCGCGCATGTCGGCGACCGCACGGGTCTCGAACTCATCCGCACGCTGCAGGATCACGGCATTCATCAGGGCATCACGGTTTTCATGGAATACACCGTCGTCTCGCTGTTGAAAGATGGCGAGCGAGTGGTGGGCGCGTTTGGTTATGACCGCGAGCGCGGACGTTTCCGCATTTTCAAAGCGAAGGCCGTCGTCGTTTGCACCGGCGGTTTGGGTCGCGCGTATCGCGTGACGAGCAATTCCTGGGAAGGCACCGGCGACGGCGTTTCGCTGGCGTATCATGCGGGCGCGGAACTGCTCGACATGGAATTTATCCAGTTTCATCCCACGGGCATGATCTGGCCGCCGAGCGTCATGGGCATTCTCGTGACCGAGAGCGTGCGCGGCGAAGGCGGCGTGTTGCGAAACAAGGACGGCAAGCGCTTCATGTATGACGACATTCCGGACAATTACAAATCGCAGACCTCGACCGATCCGGAAGAAGGCTGGCGCTATACGCAGAACGACAAGAATGCGAAGCGTCCGCCGGAATTGTTGACGCGCGATCACGTCGCCCGCTGCATCAATCGCGAAGTCAAAGCCGGCCGGGGCAGCCCGCACGGCGGCGTGTTTCTCGACATTTCGTGGATCAAGGAAAAGATTCCAAACTCCGCCGAGCACATCAAGCGCAAGCTGCCCTCGATGTATCACCAATTCATGCAACTGGCGAATCTCGACATCACGAAGGAGCCGATGGAGATTGGCCCGACCACGCATTACGCGATGGGCGGCATCCGGGTGAATGCCGAGTCGCAGGCGACGAACATTCCCGGCCTGTTCGCGGCCGGCGAATGCGCCGCCGGTTTGCATGGTGCGAATCGTCTCGGTGGCAATTCGCTTTCCGACTTGATTGTCTTCGGCAAACGCGCCGGCGAATACGCCGCGAAATACGCGAAGGAAAATCCGAACATTTCCGTCAGCGACGCCGAAATCGAATCAGCTTACAAGGAAGCCGTGGCGCCGTTCGAACGCGCCGCCGGCGGCACCACCGAAGGGCCGTATCAGGTGCAATACGACTTGCAGAACATGATGCAGAAGAATGTCGGCATCGTCCGTCTGCAAAACGAAATGGAAGAGGCGCTCGACGGCATCGGCCAGCTCAAGGCCCGCGCCGCGAAGGTCGCCGTGCAGGGCCACTGCGAATACAATCCCGGCTGGCACACGGCGATTGACCTCAAGCATCTGCTGACCGTTTCCGAGGCCATCACGCTGTGCGCGCTGGACCGCAAGGAAAGCCGCGGTGGCCATTTCCGCGAGGATTTTCCCAACAAGGATCCCGAGGCGCAGAAATATAACTCGGTCATTTCCAAGGCGGCGGATGGTTCCATGAAACTGCGCCGCGAACCGATTCCGGCGATCCGTGAAGATTTGAAACAAGTCATCGAGGAGATGAAATGAACAAGACTGTTACTTTTAGAATTTGGCGCGGCGACGCGACCGGCGGCAAATTCGTGGATTACACCACGGAAATCA
>Ga0182016_10003048_pt1 | contig 19344 bp, 13 predicted proteins | sample 712S2MmetaG_FD_120491 | JGI IMG/M metagenome (GOLD analysis project Ga0182016, IMG submission 120491) | Permafrost microbial communities from Stordalen Mire, Sweden - 712S2M metaG | ecosystem: Environmental > Terrestrial > Soil > Wetlands > Permafrost | place: Sweden: Stordalen | collected...
ACAACAATATTATCGGACCACATTAATTTCATCAGTCGGTAATAACCGTATACTACAGATTTTTTAACTGTTTTAATAATATCTCTTTTTTCTAATTCAACATCTTCGTCTTCTTTATATTTACCTTTCTTTCTCTCAATTGTCGCAAGATTTTGCATCGTATTATCTTGTAATCTTTGTACAAATTTTTTATCCAAAAAATATGCTGTCAATAAATTTGTAGCCGACAAACACTGAAGTGCTGAATCCATATAGCATGTATTCCCGATATTTCTCAACCCGGATAGACCTCTTACCGTTATCGATTTTCTTATTTTATCATTTTCAGATAATTCGGTATTTGTTACTGATGTTGTCATCCTTTTTAAATGATATAAATCGTTCTTTTATTATATATTATATATAAATAAATGTATTTATTGTGAATATTTCAATTTTTTGCAACAAATTTAGGACAATATTGGAATCCATTAATTATGTAATATATACTTACCGATATGATGAAATTCTGTGTTTGCATTCATCAAATATGAAACCCCATTAGTTTCAATACTCATTGTCGTATGACTATGTCCACATATCCATGTTGTAATATTTGTATCTTTCGTTAATGTTTCTAAGTCTGTGGCAAAAAATGAACTAATACCGTTTTCGTCAGTGTAAGGTCTTTCAATATTTTTATATTTATCCTCAATAAGTTTTTTAGTCGGTATATAATGTGTCAAAATTATAATATTCCTATAATTTTTATTATTTTTATCATTTTTATCATTTTTATCATTTCGGGTATGTTCTCTAATAAATTTTACATGTTTATCATGTTCTTCGTTGTGTCTTATGACATGTTTTTTAAATATTTCCGAATCTATATCTTTATCACGTTTCTTTAACAAATGAGACCACAAAGTACATCCTATTATAAGTGTCGACGAATCTAATTCAAAGATTTTTTTTTGCATATAATGGATATTTTTGTATTTTGATAAAGTATCCTGTATATATGAATCCCATTTCTTGACTTTTTCATCAGAATACAACGGTGAACAATCAAACTCATGGTTTTCAGGAACAAAAAAAATCTTTTCATAGTTATTGGAAAAAAATAACATTGTTTCCTTCCAATTTTCGTGTCCTGGTAATCCAACATCTCCGCAAATAGCTATATTCTCTGTTGTTTTGATGGGAAAATGTTTCAATGTATCTTTTAATTCATATCGTTTTAATCTATCAACATGCATGTCAGAAACATATTGCAACATTCTTCGTCCCATGTTTCTATTAATATTTTTGATTGCAAGTGACATTTTTACTTTGTCATATCAATTCATATTTTATAGCTTCGTAGTGAATGTGGGTCATATATAGTTAATTTATCAGTTTTTTATATTTTTTTATATTTTTTATATATTTTTTATATATTAGTATCAAATAAGGATATATTTCAAATATGCCCAATGAACATATAATCAAAGAATTTCAAAGACTTTATCGTCAGATTCAATTTGATATGGATCATGAATCTAATAAAAAAAATAAAATTATCCATTCCTATAGATTGGAAGCTGTTAAAAAAGCAATTGATATTTTCAAAAATTTTCCTGATGAAATAACAAATTCTACCCAACTTAAAGGTGTAAAAGGAATGGGAAAGGGAACTCTTAAACGTATTGATGAAATACTACAATTCGGTAAATTAGGTGAAGTTATGGATGATGTCCTTGACCAATCATATTTAAATTATGTCAACGAATTAGATGAAGTTTACGGTATTGGTCAAGACAAGGCATTAAAACTGTGGAAAGAATATGGCGTTAAATCAATCAAAGATCTACAAAAACTTCATGAGGAAGGAAAAATTCAACTGCCGGATAATGTTGTAATTGGATTAAAATATTATGGTATGGCTAAAGAAAAAATACCCCGTAATGAAATGGAACTTATGGATATTTATTTACATGATGTTATAAGAGAAGTTGATCTTGAATTATTTGGTATTGTTTGTGGTTCATATCGTCGTTTGAGTCCAACATCTAATGATATAGATATGTTAATTATACACCCATCATATAAAAGAAAAACAGATAAACCACAAAAAAATTATCTTAGTATATATATCGCTAAATTAAAAAAACATAAATTTATTGTTGATTCATTAACTAGTGATACTGTTCCAACAAAATATATGGGTCTTTGTCAATTCAACAAAAATCCTATCAGACGAATTGATATACGATTTATGCCCTATGATTCTTATTATAGTGCTATATTATATTTCACGGGATCAGCTGATTTGAATAGACGAATGAGACGTGTTGCTGATAGTTTGGGTTATACATTAAATGAATATGGTTTATTTGATGAAAATGATAAAATGATAGTTGTCAATTCAGAAAAAGAAATATTTGAAGAGTTGGGCATGGATTATATCAGTCCAGAACTCAGAAAATAAAATATTCAAAAATTGAAATAAAATATATTTAGACATATACATAAATCAATCTCAAATTCAATATACTGACATAAATAAAACATAGACGGATCAATAGATGGTTTTTTCGCAAATTATTATTTTAACAATAGCTGCTGCTTATTGGACGGGTTTAATAAGTTTTTGGATGTTATTACTAATCGTTGGCACAGTGTATTGGCTGCCAAAATTCATTGTTTTGACTTTTATGAATTATTTTGCACCAAAAATTATTATATGTAATAAAGAAAAAAGAACTTATAAAGACGGAAAAAAAAATGTTTCATTGACTTTTGACGATGTTCCCTATATATCAGATAATGATAAAAATATTAATTTTTCCGATAGTCGAGGTTCATATGTAGATATTTCTGGACTTCTCAGTATGTACGGTATGAAGGGTACTTTTTTTGTAATTTCTGATTATGTCACTAAAGGACCAAAAAATACAAGAATAAAAGAAATACTAACAACTATCGTTAAAAATGGTCATCAATTGGGTAATCATGGGAAAACTAATTCGACACATGCCTTAAAATCTGTCAATGATCTCAATAAGGAGATCATCGATTGCGATAATCTAATTAAAGAAATATATAATTCCGCAGACGTTTACAAACCAAAATTTATGGCATATCGTCCTGGATGTGGATTATGGAATAGTTCAATGTTCGATCTTATCAAAAATATTAATGTAAATTATGAAATTGTTCTAGGAAATGTTCATCCATTTGATACTCTTTCTATCATACCTTATTTGAATTACCTATATATAAAATACCATATGTCAAACGGCGATATAATTGTTCTCCATGATAGACCCTGGACGCCAATTATGTTGAATTATTTATTACCATGGATGAAAGAAAATGGTTACGTTTCAGTAACACTTGATGAACTATTCAGTAAATAATTTATAATTTTAATCTCAATTTAACAAGATTATTAAATGTTTTAATGATGTTTTCAAATATGATATTTCCTCGTTTACCACTATATGATATTTTATATATATCATCTTCTTTTATTCCGATTTCCCTTAAAAAATCATTTTTATTTTCGTCCAATTTATTAGCATACTGTCGTATATAATTTAATATATTATTTTTGTTATTATCATTATCAACATATGTGTTTTTATCAGTTTCTGTATCAATCAGCATTTTATTCAATGCTGAACTCACTAATTCTTTTATTTCCGTATCAGGATTTTGTAATCTCAACTCAACAAACCAATATATCCATGCTAAACAATATCCATAAGGATCACTTAACATCTTATTATCGTGATCAGTTTCATTACTTATCAATTGAAATTTAGTATATGTCATATAATCTGACGGTCTTACGTACATAACATCATTATTTATTACACGTTTGAACAATTTGTCAAGATACATGTCTAATTTATCAAACATTATTGTATATCCATATGGTTCAAATCTTTCTATTTTATTTAGTTTAATATCATATAATAAAATATTTGCGTGGGTTACATTTAGATACGGTATGAGTGTTAATTTTAATAAAATAAATCTAATATTTTTGTGTTTAATTATTTTTTTAATGTAATATTTCAAATCATTGTCGTAATGATAAATATTTTCATTATGCCATATAATTATATGAGGAACTAATTCAAAAAAATCTTTCGTATATACTGTCAATAAATCATTCAATATAGTTCCATATTGTGTAACATATGTATTGGGTTCCATTTTAATTAAAGAATCCATGTATTTATCGGCGAAAAAATCTTGATATGGGACAAATATATTATCATATTTTTTTAATAATTGTATTAAATATATAACATTATGTACAATATCGGAGTTGAATAATGTTACGGTTTTTTTATTTACATCCGGTAATATAACTGAACTAAATATCTCTTTATTTGCATTTTTAATTATTTCAGTTTTAATCTTTGTTCTGCATTCTTCTAAATTAATTAAATTATTTTGATTACATGTATTTGTCAAATTAATTGAATCGTCCAGTTTATTTTTAATCGTACTATTCGTTATTTTATTTAATAAATTAATAAAAGAAATATCTTTCATATATTTCATTGGCGTGTTTTCACTTTTGTCTAAAATAAAAAAATTTAAATCCTTATCTTTGAGGACATTGATATATTCATCTGTCATATTATATTTTGCCATTATGTGTAAAGAAGTTAATCCATCAATATTCTGTATATTTAAATTACTCATTTTAATAATTTTTTCTATTATTTTGTGATAATTTGACTCGTTTGTATTACTAGTATTGTTGGTGTTGTTGTCATTATTTGTATTTCTCAATAATATGTTATGTAATGATGTGTTCAAATTATTATCACAAAATGACATATCAGGAATCACATTATTATTTAATAATACATTAATCAGTTTATAATCATTATATTTTATTGCGATGTTTAGAGGAAAATACATCTCATTCGGACCAGCATAATTAATATTTGCGCCTTTCGATAAGAGATATTTAATTATCTCAATATTTAATTTATCTTTTAGTGCAATGATCAAAGCAGAAAACATTCTTTTATTTGTACCGTTTACATTTGCTCCGTTATTAATCAGTAATTTAACCAGTTCTATTTTAGGAGTTGTTTGCAATGAGTAAATTAAGGGTGGATTTGTAACAGGTTTATTTACATCAGCATATTTTAAAAATCTTTCAATTATAATATGAATTCTGTTATTATACGATTTTATTATTTCCAATAATATTGTTGAATCTTCATTATCAGTTAGGTTAATACATTCTTTAATATGAATTCTATCTTTTTTTGGAGAAGCATCGAATATATCAAATAATTTATTTAATATTTGTATATTTAAATCGACATCAATATTATTATTTATATCATAAATTAAATTGTATAAAAAAGTTTGTTTGTTATTATTGACCAATTTTAATAAATTGAAATCTACCGATAATAAAAAAAATAATAAATCAAAATTTTTATATAATGTACACAAATGAATGCAACTATTTCCGTATTGGTCAGGTTTATATATTATAGTTCTATCATGATCTATTAATTTTTTTACTTTATCGATATCGTTACTTATACACGCTTTGTACCATTCCATTTATACTATTAATATTATTACTACTATTAATAATAATCAATATATTAAATTAATAAAATTATCAAATTATAAAATTATCAAATTATAAAATTATCAAATTATCAAATTAAAAATAAAGAAAATTAAATCAAGTACATGATGAACAATCACTGATCTTAACTCCAGGTCTCCATTTGCATATTTTTTCTTCATTCTCTTTGTTTGCATTGTTTGTATTAATCATGTCATTTTTAATTTTTTGTATCTCAGAAGCTTCAATACCGAATTGTGTCGGATCAACTGCTGGACGAGTTCTAAGATAGTACATACCAGTTTTTAGTCCATGTTCCCAACTATAGAAATGAGCTGATGTTAGAACATCAAAATCTGATTTCTCCATAAATAAGTTTAGACTTTGACTTTGATCAATAAATGGAGCTCTATCACACGACTGAGAGACTATTTCCTTTAATTTGAGTTCGAATGCGGTTTTATATATTTTTTTTATTCTTTCTGGTATTTCACTTATATTTTGTATCGATCCATTAAATACAATAATTTTCTTCCTAACAGAATCATTCCATAGGTTTTCTTTAATAAGATCGTTCAATAAATTTTCATTGATTACGATAAATTCGCCCGCAAGTGTACTTCTAGTAAATATATTTGTTAAATACGGTTCTATACTTTCACTGTTCCCCATAATTTGAGCTGTACTTGCTGTTGGCATACATGTAGTTAACAAACTGTTGCGTAATCCATGTTTTTTTATACTCTCAATAAGTGTACTCCAATCGTAATCCATGAGTAAATCTTTTTCATAATCAAGACCCCACAAATGAAATTGGAGTTTTCCTTCTGATGTTGGTGAACCAGGGAATGATTCATAATGACCTAATTTGATCGCTAATTCATTTGATTCACAAAGTGCTGCGTAGTATATTGTTTCAAAAATCTGCTTATTTAAAAGTCTTGCTTCTTTGGAATCGAATGGATAATCCATTAAATTATATAAGTCGGCTAATCCTTGAATACCAATCCCAATAGGCCTATGTTTTGAGTTAGAATTTTTAGTTTTTTCAGTGGGATAGAAATTTTCATCAATAATTATATCCAAATTGCGAACTAGAACTCTTGTAACTGAAATTAATTTTTCAAAATCAAATACTTTATTGTTATTATCGTTATTAATTAGTCTTGGTAAACAGATTGATGCTAAATTGCAGACAGCTGTTGTGTTTTCGTCAGTATATTCCACAATCTCTGAACATAAATTAGAACATTGAATTGTTCCTAGATTTTGTTGGTTTGATTTATGATTTACATTATCTTTAAACATCATATAGGGCATTCCTGTTTCAATTTGGCAACTTAATATATGATACCATAGTTCTACTGCCTTCACTTTTTTTTTATATCTATGTTCTTGTTCATATTGCATATATAATTTTTCGAACTTTTCACCATGTGATGTTGTTAAACCAGGACATTCATCAGGACACATTAATGACCACATTCCACCTTCTTTTACACGCTTCATGAATAAATCGGGAACCCATAAACCTAAAAATAAATCGCGTGCTTTGGCTGATTCTTTACCATTATTTCTACGTAATTCACAAAAATCATAAATGTCTGCATGCCATGGTTCCAGGAAGAGCGCTATAGACCCATTACGTTTACCTCCTTGATTAACATATTTACCTTCCCATGTCAATAGTTGGCATAATGGAACAATACCATCAGAAACACCATTTGTTTTTCTGATTATTGATCCCTTTGCTCTAATATTTGTCAGACTGAATCCAATTCCTCCTGCCCATTTTGATATTTTTGCTATATCAGATACAGTATCAAATATACCTTCGATACTGTCTGACATATGTAACAAAAAACATGACGACATCTGAGGTCTTGTAGATCCTGCATTAAATAATGTTGGTGTTGCGTGTACAATAAATCTATCAGATAATAGTCTATATGTCTCAAATACTTTCTCTAAATTATTACCATGTATACCAAGTGATACACGCATAAACATATGTTGTGGTCTTTCCACTATCCTATTTGTTTCCGTAATTATTCCATCAATATTCTTTTCGTATACTAATTTATAAAGATATGATCTCTCTAATGTCTTAATTCCAAAATAATCGAAACCATAATCCTTATCGTAAATTAATTCTTTTTGGATTTCCTCATGATGTTCCATTACAATATCATGTAATTTCTTTGACACAAGTGGTGCACTATTTCCATTTTTGTCGATATTATTATATAATTGAGAAACAACAATTTTGTAATCTTCTACGGTTCTACTATTTAATTCATCGACTGTTATTACTGATGCTAATTTTTTATATTCAGGATGATAACTTGATTTGGTTACACAATAATCCGCCATATACACATATAATTCTTGCAATGTCATTATATCCTTTAATGCTTTATTTATTTCTATTGATACATTTTCACAATTTATGGATTTTAGACCTATATCATCACAATAATCTTTTATTATACTATATACCACTTCATAACATGTTTCGATGTTTTTTAATCTATTTGTGTCGAGTAACAGCATCCTTGTTCCGTGTTTACTCAAAGATTTTGTATTTTCTGGAATATACATATTGTTTTTCATGTTATATTATTAAATATCAATTTTTTTATTATTCGTTTTTTTATTATCCATTGTTTAAATATTCATTCTTATATCTTGAAAAATCTTGCAATTTTTTTCGAATCAAAATTTTATTGAAATTTCGTGGGGATTTTTGTACAAAAAATGCAAACAGTCCAAATAAAAATTTGATTCGGTAAATCTATCAAGATTTTGCATAAAATCTACCTTTTTGATATCCTCCGGATTGATCGATTTTTCCAGATTGGGTTGATTTTATATTATCAAACGCATCTTCATTAACATGTAAATCTAACTGAAGATGTCCTATTGTTTTATTATATTGTTTAATAAAATCATTCGCATCTTTTCCTGTCATATTATGTTTTTTAATCAATTTAGCTATTAATTTTGTACTAATGTGTTCATATTCAACTGTCATTTCCGGTATTAATTCCTGATCAATTATTTCCATATATTCGTCCTGTTTAGTTGGAGTAACAGATTTATTATAATTCTCCATACTTTCGGATTTATTCATCAACTGTTTTGATTTATTTTGTGGCGTTTGAATAAATGGATCACTATAATCTACATCATCAGGCGTATCAATTTCGTTAAATCCTGCCAAATCTAGACCCTGGGAATCTGTTAGAGAACTCATTTTGAATTATTAAATTTATATGTGTTATATATATTGCGATTTATTATAAAAAAAATTGATTAAAAATATACTTATAAAAAAATGATTATATTAATTTATCACAATAAATTAGTATTAAGTTAATTTAGAAAAAATGGCAGGAAATATAGAATATGTAGATTATTCAGATGTTGTAGACAATATGGTTAATTTAGACATATCTGATAATACAGATAGTACAGATAGTGCAGATAGTACAAATAGTACCGATGATGAAACTATAACAGTCAATGATATATATGATAAAAATTCATTTATTGTTGAACCTCTCCTTGATGAAAATAATGAACAATTTACAATGTTTCCAATTAAATATCCACAATTGTGGGATATGTATAAGGCCCAACAAAATTCATATTGGAGAGCCGAAGAAATCGATTTTTCACGTGACGCTGACGATTTTATAACATTAACCGATGATGAACAATATTTTGTTAAAATGATTTTGGCATTTTTTGCATCGAGTGATGGTATTGTTAATTTTAATTTACGTGAAAGATTTATGAACGAAATTAAAATCAATGAAGCATTAGTTGTTTACGGTTGGCAAATGATGATGGAGTCAATCCACTGTGTTTCAGCTGATACAAAAATTCTTACAAATAATGGCTATATTACAATTGGTGATAATGTTGGTAAACAAGTAAAAGTATGGAATGGTAAAAAATTTAGTAATACAGAAATTAAAAATACTGGTAAATCTCAATTATATAATGTTGAGTTATCAAATGGAATGTTTTTAAAATGTACACCAGAACACAAATGGTTTATTAGAACTGGTAATCAAGAACATCCAGAACGTTGCAAAAAATCAATCAAATTTACACAGAATCTTAAAATAGATGATGTTATTCACGCATATGAATTGCCAGTTGTTGATAAAAAGGATGATGATGAATTCAAAAATCCATATATTCATGGTTTTTTCTGTGGTGATGGCACATATTGTAATAAATTTCCAATGATAGCGCTGTATGGAGAAAAAAAAAATCTTTTAGAACATTTTGATCCTAAAACACATAGTATTGATGACGAACATGATAAAATAAAATTTTATATAACCGATAAAATAAATAAAGATAAATATTTGGTACCCATTAATTATTCTACACAAACAAAATTAAGATGGTTCGAAGGTCTTTGTGATAGTGATGGATGTGTTAATTATAACAAAAAACGTACTGCAACATCTATACAAATTACTAGTATTCATTTGGATTTTATGAAAGATATACAACTTATGTTAACAACTATGGGTGTTAATACAAATATTAATGTTATGCATGAAGCTTGTAAAAGAAGTATGCCCGATGGTAAGGGCGGGTCAAAAGAATATGATTGTAAAAAATGTTATGTGCAATATATAACTTGTTCGGATGTATCAAAATTGCTTGATCTTGGTTTTTCTCCAAAAAGATTACAAATTAAATGTGATAAGAATATGAAAGCAAATAAATCATTAATACGTGTTACAAATATTCAACTATTGGAAGGAGAACATAATACATATTGTTTTACTGAACCGGATGAACATGCTGGCATTTTCAATGGAATCCTGACCGGACAAAGTGAAACATATTCACTCATGTTAGAAAATATTATTAAAGATAAAGAAGAAAGAGAAAATCTATTTGATGCTATAAAAACTGTTGATTCAATCAAAATGATGTATGAATGGGCTAGAAAATGGATTGATAGTCAAGATAGTTTTGCACACAGAGTTGTCGCATTTGCATGTGTTGAAGGTATTTTCTTTTGTGGTGCATTTGCTGCTATTTTCTGGTTAAAAAAATATCGTTCTAATGGCAAGAATATTATGGACGGGTTAGTTAAATCAAATCAATTAATTTCCAGGGATGAATCTATGCATTGTTTAATGGAAGGTACAATGATATCTATTGATGGATTTACATCAGTTCCGATAGAAACATTAATTAATTCAGATAATGAAGTTATGTCGTATAATATAGAAAAAAAAGGAATAGAATATGAAAAACAAACAAATTTTATGTTCCAAGGAGAAAAACAATGTATTGAATTAACTTTTGAAGATGGTAGAAAATTGTCTTGTACTCCAGATCATAAAATTTATACAACAAATGGTTGGAAAGAAGCTCAGAATATTATACTTAATGAAGATGATATATTAGTAGCACCAGAAAATCCATCATTTGTCAAAATAGAAACTGATTATAAAGAAGAAAAAACATGGAATATTGATATCGGATCATATAATTTTTCAACAGATACACAATTAAATATTAAAAAAGCGACAGCATTTGCAAGAATTCTTGGATATTTATTGACTGATGGAACATTATATAAAGGTAAATTTTCAATGATTGCTGTATTATACATGGGACATATGATCGATGCTAAAACAATACAGAAAGATATCGAACTGGCATTTAATCATAAACCAATTATTACATTTAGGGAGGGATGTTATAATATTTCATTGTGTTCTACAATTGCAAAAGCATTATCACAAATAGATGGAATTTTGATAGGTAAAAGAACAATACAACCTGCAAAAAATCCTACATTTATCCAAACAGCACCGCGTATTATAGTTATGAACTATCTCGCGGGATTATTTGGTGGTGATGGTGTAGCTCCTTCTAGTAAAATACAACCTTCAAAAAAAACAATTATTAAATCTGAAGTGGGATTTATTTTCAGTAAAGTCCATACAGAAAATGATTCTGCAATAAATTATCAAAATGAGATTATTAATATGTTATCTAAATTCGGCATCAAAGCCGAAATATCAGCAAAAGTTAAATTACCGATCAAAAAAGATGGCTTGTTAAAATATAAACATGAACTTTTTATAAGATCTTCTGAAAATGTTTCTAAATTTTATAGAAATATTGGATTTGCCCATTGTATGACTAAACACATGCGTCTCGCTGCCGCAAATTCTATAATTGAATTACGTAATAGCATTATAACACAAAATGAAGAAATAAGTAAAAATTTCGATAAAATAACAAATTATTCACAAATTGTTAAACAAACTATTAACCTTAATTTAACAAAAAGTGCAAAGGCTGCATATATAAACAAACATATGAATAATTCTCTTGATGTTAGCAGGAAACAAGCAATAGATGAATGGAAATTAAATAATCCACTGTATGGTCACATTAAATCAGTGTCATCCATCAGAGATGGATTAATTAGTAAAACAGATGGTACTGTCCCATTTGTTGATGATGGTGAAATACTTAAAAAATGGAATGCATATAATTATTTCCGTAATGATGATAATATTAGTACCACAATAACTAATCAAAATAATGATATTAATATACAAAAAAAACATACAGATACAGCATATGCGATTTCAAGAACAGATGAAGTAATACCATGTATGAAAATGAAAATAATATACCGTAAAAATATTGGTATACGTAAAACTTATGATATTACTATAAATAAAAATCACAATTTTACAGCGAACGGTGTCGTTGTGCATAATTGCCAGTTCGCGTGTATGCTGTATAAAATGTTAGTCAATAAATTAGACGAAAAAAAAGTTCATGCTATAGTTTATGAATCAGTCGAAATTAGTAAAATATTCGTAAAAGATGCCATAAAATGTCATATGATCGGTATGAATTTAGAATTAATGAATGAATATATTCAATATATGGGTGATACATTGCTCGTCATGCTCGGCCATAATAAAATATATAATAACACAAACCCCTTCGGATTTATGGAATCAATCGGATTACTTAATAAAACAAACTTCTTCGAATCAAGACCAACAGAATATCAGGCAGCCTTCAATGCTAAAAATACTGCAAAACAAAGTATTACTATTTTAAATGATTTCTAATTTATTTATAGCTTTCTTTGCAAACATAAAATATTCTCTTGCTCTTTCAATATCATCCCGTTCATCTATATCATCTTCATCTGTTGAACTAACTATAATTTTAAATCGTTCATCCATTTCATTAATCTTTTTTGATAAAATTTCATTTAGTAATTCTTTAAATTTCGTATCTAAATTAAAAAACTTTTCAGACATAATATTTACATCGTTTTCCTGTGTTATTTTATCGATTAAAATAATGAGTTCAAGTATACATTCTGCTTTTGTTCTATCAATATCATAATATTCACAGCCTTCTCTATAGAGTAAAAGCCATAATACAGAATTTAATCTGGGATGTTTGGTACCTGCTTTGAGAATTCTTTCGAAATAAACTGCTTTGTCTTCCATTGTTTTAAATTAAATTTATAAATCAATAATTACTACTATAATTATTAATCTCAAATTAGATATATCAATTAATTTTCAATTTTTTTAATATTGATTTATTAATTATCGGATACTATAAACTATCATATAAACATTCATTTATAAAACAACATATATTAAAATATATCTAAATATATTAAAATGGAAACAACACAAATTAATAATGACAATGATTTAACAATGAATTTGACTGATAAAGCAGTAATACATTATTTCCCAAATTTTTTATCACAAGAAGAACACAATAAATTATATGAACATTTAGAAATTGACGAAAAAATAAAGTGGGAACAAGGAATTTATAATATGTACGGAAAAAATGTTGCCACGCCACGACTATTATGGGCGATGCACGATTCCGACGGAAAGGTTCATGATAATTATAAAGTGACAAAAGCTAGTGAATGGACTAATGAGATCAAAGGACTAAAAGAAAAAATAGAAATCAAATTAAATGCAAAAATAACGTACGCTCAATTGAATTGTTACAGAGATGGTAAAGATTATATCGGTTACCATTCAGATAAAGAAGTAGAAAAAGGTGATTCAATTTATAGTGTATCATTGGGTTCACAAAGGAAATTTATGCTAATGAATAAAGAAACAGAAAATAAATATGAAATAGAACTAAAACCAGGAAGTCTATTGGTAATGAATTATGAAGCATCAAATTCAGAATTCAAACACACTATTCCTAAACAACTAAAACAAAACGGAAAAAGATATAATATAACCTTTAGAAATAAATGAATATTATATTCGATTTGGTAATTTAATTTGGAAACTTGATTAATCCGCTTTTGTCATTGATCCATTGTAATTTTAATTCTACTTTATTTTCTTCAGCAACTTCAGTAAAACATCTACGCAATTTTCCGTAATCGGGTTCTTCTTCAAATTTAAGATCACGACATAATTTAATATATTCTTTGAATTGTTTTGGTATATTACTACACAATTTATCAAGATTAGTTGATGCTTTCATATCACCAATTAGTTCAATGTGCTCAGTTGTTGACTTATTTTTAATTCCTTGCCATGGAAGCGAACCCTTCAAAAAATATATTAACATATAACCGACTGATTCCAAGTCATCACGTCTTGACGGTTCAATTCCCATGTGCATATTAATACTTGCATATCTCAATGTTCCAATAAGATTCTTTTTTGTATTAAATTCAATATGTTTCCCATTTTTAATATAGTTTCGGGATAAACCAAAATCAGTAAGATATATTTTATCATTATTATTTTCATATCCAACAAGAAAATTATTAGGTTTTATATCTCTATGAATAAATCCAGTTTTATGAAGATTTTCTAATAATGTAACAAAATTTATTCCCAATAATAATACAGTTCCCATATCAAATTTCTTTTTATATTGTGTAAATAATGTATCCAAACTTGGTCCCAATAATTCCATTATTAATATATTGAACGTTGGTGTTTGTATTAAACTATATATTTTCGGAATTCCTTGTTTCATTCCTCTTTTATATAAAATTCTATATATCTTGTGTTCATCTAGCAGACGAGATGACTCTTGTTTTTGTTCAACCTTTGCTGCATAATTATTGTCATTCTTATCCTGTGTGAGATATACAGTTCCAAATGAACCTTTTCCTATACATTTAATTATTGTATAACTGTCTTTTAATATTTCAGTCATTATATATAATTATCATATAAAAGAATCAAACAACAAACTACACTAAATAATGTTCTTTCTAATTTAATATATATTACAGTTATTTTTATATAATTATGTTATATAATCATAACTATATAGCCAAATAATTATATAGTAATAATGAACAGCTATAATATTACTTCTAACTATAACAATTTTGACGTTTTCTCACAATCAACACCTGATCTTATAAATAAAAAAGTTGTTAAACAATTTAAATTCGTGTTTGATCAAGTAGAAAAACAATCTATCAATTCTTCTTCTTCTTCATCTTCATCATGGTATGATTCTTTGGGAACTTTTTATTATGAATATGTACAAGCAAATGTATTGATTATTATTTTATTAATCATCTTCATATTATTCCTTGTTTATAAATATTATACAAAGCAATCCATAGAAGATAAAGAAGGATACCAAAATATTAAAAGAAATAAATATCTTAAGGAACAAGATGAAATAAATTTTAGACCTACATTCAATCCATTCTATCCAGTCAAAGACCAAACTTCATATGTTAACTATTTACCCGATGAAAGATATATTGAAGATAGTAAAGGTAATCTAACAACTTACTTCGATCAACACCCAGATGAATTCGTTCGGGTCAATAAATATCAATATCCGTACGATACCAATGATGAAAATGATTATTATTCAGGTACATACAATACTTATGCCGATGCTGAAGATCCTGTATTGCCGAACTCATTAGGATATATAGATGATTATAATACAACAACTGAACGTGCAGTGAAATCAATGTCCGATATGAATAGAGATAATCTTAATTTACTCGCTGAAATATTATTTGAAAATGATAAACAATTATTAGAAGGTCAAATATAATTATCGCACAACAAAAATAAAAAAATACTTATTATGCTATTTATATTTTAACAAAATAATAGTATATTTTTTGGGTTAAATACTTATGTTATTTATATTTTAACATAATAATAGTATATTTTTGGGTTAAATACTTATGTTATTTATATTTTAACATAATATTGTCTAAGTATAATATATTATGGAAATCATACAATTGTATTTTATATTAACAATGTTTGTATTACTGTCACTAATATACATAGGCACTGAGCCACCATTTATAACAAATAAAATCGGATAAATTAATTTATTGTCTACCTATTATATAATAAATGATCGACAAATATCATGAATATTTTTATAATATAATTTTATCAATCATCCTCGGTATCTTAGTTGTTCTCACTATATATAGTCTTCTCGATGTACAAAAAACAGTTATAATTGATAAAACAAATAAATAAATATTACAAGTCATATATTTTATTCTTCGATTAATTTACCAGTCTATTTTTTCAAAATTCCTCATTTTAATCCAGTCACGCGGAAGAGGTTCGCCATTGAAAAACTTAATTATAGGATAAACTATTCGACTTGCTCCATCATGCATACTCACAGGATAATAGTCATTTTGGGGACATACTCCACTAACATATCCTGGATCAATACAATGAACATATAAATTTTTATCCGGATCTTCTGCCAATGTTCTTATCATCATATTCATAGCCGCTTTACACATATTTGTATGGAGATGTGTATGTTTTTTACTGTTGTAGTTGAATTGACCTTCCAGTGCAGTAACATTAATTATAAATTTGGGTCCATTTATTTTATTCATATTTATTTTCAATTGATTTATAATTAACGTTGGAACTAGTTGGTTTATTAATGTTACCTCCACTATCTCTCCAGGATCAATTTCTTCTATTCCTTTCTCCCATGATATATTTCCTGTATCTTCCTCTCTTAAATCATTAAATTGGTTTAAATTTAATAATCCGTTTCCCATTTCAATGAGACTTTTATCTGCTTCAATTATAGAAATAAAATCTAGTTTGTCTATCAATTGATTAATATCTTGATCAATATCTTGATCGATATCTTGATCAATATCTTGATCGATATCTTGATCAATATCTTGATCGATATCTTGATCAATATCTTGATCGATATTTTGATATTGAATATTTTTCATAATTAAATTACTTTCTATATTAATCAATTTATTAGATAATTTTAATGATTGTCTTACTGTTTGACATGCATTATTTATTATTATATTTATTGGGTATTTTTTTAGATACTCGATCATTTGATTGACTTGTTTCAAATTCATAAAATCACATTTTATTATAACTAATTTATCTTTCCACAGCGAATAATCATATTCTTTTTGATAATTTAACAATGCCAACTTTGGATATCTTGTTGTTCCAAATACGAACGCTCCGCATCTTAATAGCTTCAGTGCTATCGCGAACCCTATTTTTACACGAATACCACTCACAAACACATAATTATTTGTTAATTTTGCTTTGTATTCTCTCCTGTCATAATTAAATTTACCACATGAAATACACATTCCTTTGTATGTTTCATAGTATATTTCACTAATATATAGTTTCTTGCATACATAACATCTATTAAATTGCTCCATTATAAATATCAACTTATTAATCTTGTGTGGATGTAGTTTTATAGAAGCCAAAAGTTTGGATTTAATACTTGAACTTTCATGGTCCTTATCATGTAGATAATTTATTTTATTTACATCATTTGACATATTGTTATAATATTCTGGTCGCACGTATACATTAGTGTCAAAATCTGTCACGCCGCATGAGCCACTCAATAATATTTGTCCCATTTCGTTAAATTTTTCTAAATATATCAAGATAATCAAATTACCTACATTATGATATAAATATTGCACATTATTACTACACGAAAAATATGTTAGTGTATAATCTCGATGTATTATATCAACTTTTGGGAATAATTTTATTGTATAAAAATTATGTATTTTATTTGTACAATTTATGTTATTATTATTATTATTAATGAGTAAATTTGTAAATAATTTTCTATTTCCCAATAATTCTATGCATTTTTCGTCGCCATAATAATCCTGTAATTTTATTTTAATATTTTTTAGCACTACATCACTAAAAATATTAGTCCTTTTTTTGAATATTTTTGATGTATAATTATAAACCATATTAAACCTATCATACAAGTTGATAAATTCATTTGTATAGCACTCCTTGTTATAATATTTACAAATAAATCTATTAAAGGAATAACTAACAAATATTTTGAAAAGATTCTCATCCATGTAGTTTTTCATAAAATTGTGTTTGTAATACAGTTCGTATAAAATGTCATATGGTGTCAATAGAAGAATCATTGATAATAATTCTGTATCGAAATGTTGTTTAATAAGTCTTTTTACTTCATTAAATGAATTTATGTCCATGTGCGCTATCAGTGACAACACGCGCGGATTCGTTGTTTTAGCAAAATCAAATTTGAATTTATTGTTATCGCAGTCTATTGGAATAATAATTTTATAGTCAGATATATTAGTATTAATATCGCTATTATCAGCGTCATCAGCACGGATACTATCATTATAAATATTATTTGTATCATTTATATTGTTAATATCCATTACATGTTATTTTTTGATATGAATATATTACTATTGTTATTATAAATAAATCTTTTTCAAAATTATCTAATCACATAATCTTACTGTATGTATCGATCTTTGATATTTTTTGAATAATTTTTCGATTCCATCTTTATCTAACAAGGTCGTTTCCTTTGATCTAGGTTCTTTCGTGTATTCTTCTGTAAATATGTAACTGGGTGTTTTTTCAAACGTCATAATATGACCTTGGTGTGACATGACAATAACTTTTCCATTGTCTAATTCACCCCAATAGTGGTCGTATGATGGAACATCAATGCCTAAACATGTTACTTTTGATCCCATAATGTGTTGTGTTGTAGAAAATATTTCTTGCAACTCAGCATGTGATATAAGAACTAATTCCTTATCTTTCTCCATTGTGTATGTATTTTGATCATATTTTTTGAATTTTACATTGTCAGGTGTAATAACTTCATACCCTTTGTCTAATTGTTCAATGAAATATAACTGCATAAATTATTAATAATTGTTGATGTTTTTTAATAAGTCTTGAAAAGTTTGATAATATAATTACTCATTCAAATACTCATCATTATTTAAAATAATTTAATTTCAATATTTTTATATAAAAAACATTAAAACATAAAAATTGATTGTAATAATTTATTGATGAGATTCTTACATATTATATGGAATTAAATTTATCACACAAAATAACAATGTCAATCGTATTGTATAGTTGGAATGTTTTACATATGTTACATGAAATAAAATACTGTTATAACGACAGTCATGTTATCACAAAATATGGAATTCGTAATGATATAATAAATGAACAAAAAAGACTGGATGATATTATTGTAGAACTAGAATTGTGTCTTAATTCGTCAGATAAAGTTATCATCTGTATGCAAGAAGTATGTGGCGATCTTCTCGATAAAATTAAAAATAAATTAAATTGTGGTATATATAATTATCAGTTGCCTCGTATACCACAAATTACTAAAGTACC
>Ga0182016_10003049_pt1 | contig 19342 bp, 19 predicted proteins | sample 712S2MmetaG_FD_120491 | JGI IMG/M metagenome (GOLD analysis project Ga0182016, IMG submission 120491) | Permafrost microbial communities from Stordalen Mire, Sweden - 712S2M metaG | ecosystem: Environmental > Terrestrial > Soil > Wetlands > Permafrost | place: Sweden: Stordalen | collected...
ATTGAACTCACATCAGCCCTCAAACAGGGAATCATTGAAGCGATAGCAGCGAAAGAGGTTATACGTGGCAGACACATCCAAGATTGAAGACAAGGCAGAACGCAAGAAGGTAAAGCGGGCAGCCCGCAAGAAGGCCGCTCCCAAGGCTCCGCGGACAGGCGCTCGCGGCGAGAAGAAGAAGAAAGTGAAGAAGTTGGCGCGCGGCCAGTCGAAGCGTTAAAGCTTCACACAAGGTCGGCAACGGGGTTCCGCGACAGCAGCACACACGGAACCCCGGCGCTGTTTCAGGGGCAATTCTCCAGATCCACTCGATTTCGACGACCGCTCAGTTTTCTGGAAATTCAGCAACTTTTCTGGGAATTCAGCAACGAGGAGATGCGCGCTGCCAAGCCAACTGCTTGCCCGCAAGTCGATCGACAAACTGATCAGGGACTCGGCAGATCCAGCGCACTCCCTGAAGAAGACCCTCGGCCCTTGGTCGCTCACCGCGCTGGGCATCGGGGCGGTGATTGGCTCGGGCATTTTCACTGTGATCGGAACAGCGATCTCCGGGGAAAAGTTCGATGCCCCCAGCATCCCCAACACGCCGCTGATCCATTTCGTTCTCACTCACACCGCACTGGCCGGCCGGCCCGGAGCCGGTCCTGCCATCGCTGTTTCCTTGGTGATGGTGGCGATAGTCTGCGCGCTGACCGGGCTGTGCTACGCCGAGCTGGCCTCGATGATTCCGATCGCGGGGTCGGCCTACACCTATACCTACGCCACCATGGGCGAACTGATCGCCTGGATCATCGGCTGGGACCTGATCCTCGAGTATGCCGGGTCGAATATGACCGTGAGCGTCGGGTTTGCCGCGCACGTTGTAGACCTGCTGGACTGGTTCGGGCTACATCCATCGGCAGAATGGATCTCGCCCGCGTATCTGCCCGACGGCTTGCAGGATCTTGCGGGGAATGACATCTACCATTCGGGGTGGCACTTCGGGTTCAACATTCCCGCCTTTCTCATCGTTCTGATTTTGACCGTGGTTCTGGTTCGCGGCATTCGCGAGTCAGCCAGCACCAACAACGCGATGGTGAGCTTCAAATTGATCGCCATCTTGATCTTCGTATTCGGTGTCATCAGCTTCATCCATCCGGGCAACTGGCATCCATTCATGCCCAACGGCTGGTCGGGCGTGCTGACCGGCGGTTCGATAATTTTCTTCACCTACATCGGTTTCGATTCGGTCTCAACAGCGGCCGAGGAGTGCAGGAACCCACAGCGCGACCTGCCCATCGGGATCATCGCCACGCTGGTTGTATGCACGGTGCTCTATGTTGCAGTCGCGGTTTGCCTGACGGGTTTGGTCCCGTGGCAGTCGATGGTCGGCGACGCAGCACCGGTGGTGAATGCGCTTAAAAAACTCTCCGGCCAACCCGGCGGCCATCCGCTGCACTGGATCCGGCTGATCGTGCTATTCGGCGCCATCATGGGCATGCTCTCGTCGATTCTGGTCTATCAGCTCGGCCAGTCGCGGGTGTGGTTTTCGATGTCGCGCGACGGTCTGCTGCCGAAAATCTTCAGCACCGTACATCCAGTATTCCGCACGCCGGCCTTCTCCACCTGGGTGGCGGGGATTGTGGTGGCCATTCCATCAGGGCTCTTCGACATCGGCACGCTGGCTGACCTGTCAAACATCGGCACGCTGTTTGCCTTCGTGCTGGTTTCAATTGGCGTGATCGTACTGCGCTATCGTGAACCGGACCGTCGGCGCGGATTCCGTGTGCCGTTCGGGCCGGTCATTCCAGTGTTGAGCGTGATCTTCTGCTTCCTCCTGATGGCCGGCCTGCCAATCATCACGTGGTTCCGTTTTGTCATCTGGCTGGTCATCGGGCTGGCGATCTATTTCTTCTACAGCCGCCACCGCAGCGAGTTCGCGAAACCGCGATAGAACGACAAAGACGCGTCAGCCACGCTTGGGCAGCAGGCAATGCGCACCCCCGGCCGCCAGTGCCTTGTCGAATGTAACTAGCTGCCCGCCCGCAGCCTCGGCAATCGCCAGCAACCATGCGTCTGTCCACATCTTGGGAGATGCGGAATTGCCAGATGCCTTGGAACGGAAAATGGCGTTCATCTCGGGCCGCTCGTACACGAAAACCACCCGGTCATCCGCAAACAGACCCTCGTAGGCCCGCCACGACCGATCCATGGATAGCGGCTTGTTCCCCATCACCGTCGCGGTAGTAAGGAGCCGTAGCAACCCAAGCTGAGCAACCCGGCAAAAGGCGATATCACCTTCCTGCGAGCTCCACCAGCGACGGGCAATAGCGCTATGCACGTGCTCGGGGGAGACGAGCGCCAACCAGACGTTCACGTCAGGGAAACTCAATGAGGTCATAGATCTCTTCTTCTGTAGGATCGATCCGGCGACCTGCAGGTGGAACCAGGGAAATCTTGTCCAAGTTGAGCCTTCGCTTCGGTCTATCCGGTGCGGGTTCCTCGACAACGCGCTCGATGCCGGCAAGTATCAGTTTGCGTGCCGAGCAACCCTTGCGCGCCGCCGCTTCGCGGAGCTTGCGGTGCAGTTCCCGAGGAAGGTCAATGGATGTGCGAATGGCTGGCTGCTTCATGTCTCATTCTGTGCCGAACGACTTAAATAAGTCAACTAGTGAGAAAGAGTCTACCTCGCCCCTTAAACTGGAAACGTGAAGGCAATTCAAGATTTCATCCGCCGCCTGCCCAAGGCCGAGTTGCATCTGCATCTCGAGGGCACCATTCTGCCCGCAACACTGGTGGAGCTGAGCCAGCGCCACGACAGACAGCCGGTGACGCTGGCCGAGGCGGAGGCGTTCTACCGCTTTACAGACTTCTCGGGCTTTCTTGAGGCGTTCAAGGCAGTGACGCGGCTGCTGATCGGGCCCGAGGACTACGAGCTGGCCGCGTGGCGGATGATCGAGCAACTGAAGGCGCAGGGCGTGGTGCACGCCGAGGTCTACATCTCGGTGGGCGTCGTCTACCTGTACCGGAACCACGACCCGGCGGCGTTCGAACCAATCTTCGAGGGGCTCGAGCGTGCGCGGGAACGGGGACTGAGGGAGCTTGGGATTTCGATTTACTGGATCTTCGACGCGGTGCGGCACTTCACAGTGGCCGAGGCCGAGCGCGTGTTCAAGAAGGCGGCGGAGATGCGCCCGCATTACCCGTCAATCGTCGGCATCGGACTCGGCGGAGACGAGCGGCAGGCGGGGTCGGAGCCGTTTCGGGCACTCTACGCTGAGGCGGCCAGGGCCGGCCTGCGGCTTACAAATCATGCCGGCGAGACAACGGGCTCAGGGGCCATCTGGGAGGCACTGGCAGTTGGTTCCGAACGGATTGGGCATGCGGTCTCTGCCGGACGGGATTCGGGGTTGATTATGGAGCTGAAAGAGCGGCAGACACCGCTCGAGCTGAACCCGACCTCAAACGTACGAACGGGCGTGGTCAAGTCGTTCCGCGAGCATCCGCTGCGAAAATACTTCGACGCCGGATTGCTGGTCACGCTGAACTCCGACGATCCCGCATTCTTTGACTCTGACCTGGCAAACGAGTATCTGCTGGCGCACACCGAGCAGGGATTTACCAGGGAAGAGCTGCGCAAGCTGGCGACGAACTCGATTCACGCGAGCTTTTTGCCGCAAGCGGAAAAAGTTGAATGGCTTTTCCGAATTGACGCCACACGCTAATTGCATCTGCATCATTTGGGGGAGATGAAAAGCCAGTTAAAGCCGATCTGGGTTATTATGCGATCAGGTATTCTGATGCGATCAGGAGGAAGTCCCACATGTCTACCGAGCCCGAACTGAGCACAGCAGCGGAAGAGTCCGCGGAAGAAGCCGCGGAAGAGAAGATTGAGCGGAGCACGCTGCGCGTGATCGGCTGGTTTTCGGTGGGGATGGTGGTTGCAGCGGTCAGCATCTACCTGGGTAACGAACTGCGCAGCCGGTACAAGTTTAAGAGGCGGACGCCGTACGATTTCTACTCGAACGCCGGGGAGCAACAAGTGGGCGAGTTCGGGGTAGGAATATAGGTCTGGGGTATAGTGTCTAGGTTCTGGAAGTCCTGAAATGCCGCCTGCGGGCGGCATTTCACATTTGTGCTGGATGTTTGGTCTAGTTGTTCCGCAGCGCCACCATCGGATTAATCCGGGAAGCTCTTCGCGCTGGAATCCACCCTGCCGCTAGGGCCACCGCGCCCAGCAGAACAACCATCCCGGCAAATGCCGCAGGATCGGTTGGCGCGGTTCCGAACAGCAACGCCGCAATCGCCTTCGCTGCAAACAGCGATGCAACGGTCCCCAGCACAATACCTATCAGAGCCAGCTTCAGCGTCTTCCAGATCACGTCCCGTTGCACCTGTCCCAGCGTCGCCCCCAAGGCCATGCGCACGCCTATCTCTTGTGTCCGCTGCGTGACGGAGTACGAGATTATGCCGTAAATACCGATCGCCGCAAGCAGCACTCCCAGCCCCGCAAATGCCGCCACGAGCAGCATAAAGAATTGGCGCGACGAGTTGGCGTGGCTCACCAGCATCTGGATCGGCTTAAACTCGGCGGCTGGCTGTTTTGGATTTAGCTCACGCAGCGCGGCAAGTATGCTGCCTGCAAGCGTAGCCGGAGGCATCCTTGTTCGGATCGTAAGTTCCGCTCCGGCAGGACTTGCTTGTGTCATTGGGTAATAAATCTGCCATCCGCCCTCGGCTTCAGTACTTTCCTCATGGACATCGTCTACGATGCCCACGATTCGGGAGCCGTTGCTTCCAGTGCCAAGCATTTGTCCAATGGCGTTCCCGTTGGGCCAGTTTGCCAGTTTGGCAAAGTACTGTGCCAGCGACCTGTCGATCATGACAACATTCTCACCGTTTGGTCCATCATCCCATGTAAAGTCGCGGCCCTCGATTCTTGTCCCCATTGCACGCAGATAACCCGGTGAAACAACATAGACGAGCGGAGAGTCCGGGCTCTTGTCGGGGGGCTTGATGCCCTTGGGCCAAGGCATTCCCCAGCTGCGATTTTGTCCCAGGGGAAGATAGTCTGTAGTGCCCGCGGCCTCAACTCCAGGAATAGCACTCACCCGTGCAATCACTTCTTGAAAGATGGCGGCACGCTTAAGAGCGCTTGCTTTTCCATCGGGAGCAGAGTCGTCATACGCCACATTGATCGCCGCGGCGCGCTCGGGCTGGAAGCCGAGGTCGACATCCAGAACGCGCATGAAACTCCGCAACAGCAGACCCGCACCGACGAGGAGCACACACGCCAATGCAACCTCTGAGACAACCAGAATGGAGCGGACCCGGTCATGCTTTCGGCTCTGTCCTGAGCCCTGACCCGAGTCCTTCAACGAGTCAATCAGGTTGGTGCCCGCCATGCGGAGTCCCGGAAAGACACCAAACAGCGTGGCCGCAAACACCGCGATTATGAGCGTCCACGACAAGGCCGCGCCGTCAAGCTGCAAGGTACTCAGCAATGGGAGTGCAATGGCTCCCTGATGCGCAAGCCACGAAATGACAATCCACGCCAGGCCTAGCCCGCAAGTTGCCCCGCAGAGCGAAAGGACGAGGCTTTCGGTCAGAAGCTGACTGACAATCCTTAAGCGGCCGGCTCCCAGAGCGCTCCGCATGGCAAACTCCTTTGAGCGGGAAGCGGCGCGCGCCAGAAGCAGGTTCGACAGATTAACGCAGGCAATGAGGAGAATGGTGCCGACCGCCGACCAAAGCACAACCAGCGAACGGCGCAGCTTGCCACTGACGTAGTCTTTCAGCGGCACTGGAACCACCCCGCCTTCTCCATTCTTCTGTGCATAAGATCCGCAAGACTGCGGAATCGTGTTCCTCCAGCACATGTGCGGTACGGTCGCGGTCGCATCCTGCTGTGCCTGGCCTATCGAAACCCCAGGCTTCATCCGGCCAATCATAGTGATGATGTTTCCCCATTGACGCGGAGGACCGTAGAGGTCGAGGGGCGTGATCGCGTCCACCTTTGCGCCGGGTGAAAACACTGCGCCAAAGTCGAAGCTCTTCGGCAAAACGCCAATCACAGTCGTCTGCCGCCCATTCATGCCGAACGCCTTGCCAACGATGTTTGGGTCGGCGTTGAACTGAGTCTTCCACCAGGCATTCGTGAGCAGCACAACGGGGGCTGCGCCGTCCAAAGCATCTTCAGGCCGGAAGGTGCGCCCCATGGCGGGCTGCACTCCAAGTACCTGAAAGAAATTGGCAATAACGTCGATGCTTGTCGCAGGAATTGGAGCGCCGCCACGATTCAGGCTAAGATTACCGGGACCGGAGAACGCGAAGTACCCGGTGACATCTTGAAAAGTACGGCTGTACATGCGGAACTCGTCGTACGCGTCGGTCGAGTAGGTTGCGCATGACTGTCCACACTTGGTTGGCGGCGGCGCGATCCACACAAGCTGCTCCGAATTCGGAAACGGCAGCGGCCTCAGCAGCAACGTATTCACCACGCTGAACACCGCGACATTCGCGCCGATGCCCAGCGCCAGAATGAGAACGGCAACCACCGTGAACCCTGGGTCGCGGCCCAGCGAGCGAATTGTGTAACGCAAATCCTGCATCAGAATGTCGAGCTTCATAAGTCCTCGCGCCTCACGTTGTTGATCCTTCGCCATGTTCATGCCGCCAAACGAAAGCAGCGCTAGTCTTCGTGCCTCAGCCGGCGTCATTCCGCTGCGCAGGTTTTCGTCTGTGGCCAGATCGATGTGGGCCGCAATCTCCGCCTCAAGCTCCGCATCGAGGCGCGCCTTGTTTCCGAATGCTCTCCAACGCTCCCTCGCCCTGCGCAAAATACTCATGCTGGATCGCCCTCCTGGGCACCGCCGCTCATAGCCATCACTTTGTCCATTACGTCCGCCAGGCGATCCCAATACGCGGTCTCTTTCAAGAGCTGCCGTCGGCCTGACTCGGTGATCGCGTAGAACTTCGCCTTGCGATTGTTTTCCGACGTGCCCCAGCTCGACGCGATCCATCCCCGCTGCTCCACCCGCACCAATGACGCGTAGATGGTTCCCTGGTTCAGCAGCACCTCATGGCCGCTTACCTGTTCAATGCGCCGCGCAATGCCATACCCATGCATCGGCCCCATTGCGGCCAGAGTGTTCAACACCATCACATCCAGCGTTCCTTGCAGCAGATCCAGTTTTTCTGGCGACATTGCCCAATCTCCTGTGGCGTTACCACAGAAGTATGCCACAGCTTCTGTGGTAACACCACAGGAAAATTCGGGGCGCAAGTCTGGCTCAGCACGAGGCAGGGAGAGCACGAGGGGTTGTGGTGCAACCAGTCAGTGGCGCAGGCCAAGAGCATGGGATTGGGGTATCGGGTATTGGGCATCGGGCCGGAGCAACTGCGAAACGGGAAACTGATTTGAGATGTCGAAATTGGGCGGCACTCTGATTTGTACCGGATTTTCAACCGACAACCGCAACCCGTCTCCGCGATACTCTTAGACGTTATGGGCCGCATTCGCGTTCTCTCAGATCAGGTAGCCAATCAGATTGCCGCCGGCGAGGTGGTAGACCGGCCCGCGAGCGTGGTCAAGGAGCTGCTTGAGAATGCGCTGGATGCGGGGGCCAATCGCATCCGGGTCGAGGTGGAGGCGGGCGGTCGCAAGCTGATCCGCATCAGCGATGACGGTTGCGGGATGAATCGCGACGACGCGCTCCTGGCCTTTGAGCGTCATGCAACCTCGAAACTCCGGACTGTGGACGACCTGCTATCGATTTCGACACTAGGGTTCCGCGGCGAGGCCCTGCCCTCGATCGCTTCAGTGGCGCGTGTGACCTTGGAAACTGCTGATGGGGAAGGGGATGCGGGTACCAGGATCGAAATTGCCGGCGGAAAAATTCGGCTCGTGGAGGATGCGGCTCTACCGCGCGGCACCACGATCTCGGTGGCCGATCTGTTCTTCAACACACCGGCGCGGCGCAAGTTTCTGCGCGCCGAGTCGACGGAGCTATCGCATGTGACGGCGTTGGTGACGCACTACGCGCTGGCCCACCCTGAGAAGTACTTCGAGCTGTTGTCGGCTTCCCACACCCTGGTGTCTGCACCTCCAGTAGCGCGGACTGCCGAGCGAATCTACCAGATCTTCGGCAAAGACACGCTGGCGCAGCTTTTGCCGGTGGCGGCGGAGATGCCCCTGCAACATGCAGGCCTGCCCGAGGCTCCCCCGTGGAAGCGTGACCCAGACGAACCGGCGCGCGATCCAGGGATGATTCGGGTGAGCGGGTTCTATTCCAAGCCGGAGCTGCAGAAGCTGAATCGTAACTCGATCTATGTGTTTGTGAACAAGCGTCTGATCCGCGATCGGCTGATGATTCACGCCATCACTGAGGCGTATCGGAACGTGATTCCGCCGACAAGCTTTCCGGTTGTGCTGCTGTTTCTTGAGGTTCCGGCCGGGGAAGTTGACGTGAATGTTCACCCGGCGAAGACCGAGGTCCGGTTCCGGCAGCAGAGCCTGATGCACGATTTTGTGCGCGACAGCCTGCGGACGGCGCTGATCAAGGCTCGGCCAGCGGCGGGATTCCTTGTAGCAGGAGCAGCGCCGGGAGCGAGCCCATCGCTGATGCCGCCCGGAATTACCCCGCTGCCTGACTCTCCAGGAGATGAAAAGGACGAGTTCAAGCCGGTGGAGGAGTCCGATCCGCTTGTGGTCGCTGGCGATGCCGAGCCGTTCCAACTGACGCCGGAAATGCCGGCCCAGGTGACTGGGCACCTGCCATTCGGTTCAGCGGAAGGTGGGTCAGGAACCTGGCAGGGCAAATCGGCGTGGGGCGAGGCACTGGTGTCAATGCTCGTAGCCGGCCAGGCACACCGGAGCACAGGTGGTGAGTTGGGGCCGGCTGACATCCCAGGGTTCGAGGGGTGTTCGCCCAATCAAAACGGAGTGGCCGCAGCGGCAACGGCGGCTGGCACACAACAGGTTGAGGCCGAGCAGGCATCCCGTAACCTGAACCATTTAGGCAATTTACGTCCATTGGGCCAACTGAAGGAATCGTTCATCCTGGCTGCCGGGGACGATGGGCTATGGATTATTGACCAGCATGTTGCACACGAAAGGGTGCTTTTTGAGAAGATTTTGCGCGACCGCCAGGTGGAGCGGGTGCAGCGGCAGCGCTTTCTGATGCCGATGCTGGTGGAGCTGAAGCCTTGGCAAATGGTTATTTTTTCAGAAATTGCAGAGGAACTCGAAAAGAACGGATTTGAGGTAGAACCCTTTGGCCCTCAAACACTTGCGGTAAAGGCGGCGCCAGTGGGTCTGGAGGGCGCTGCACTGGAACGGATGCTCAGCGAGGTGATCGAGCAGTCATCGTCAGAGAACACAGAACCCTCGCGGAATGAGGATCTTGCGACCCTTCGATCAAGGGTTGCGGCCTCCATTGCATGCCACTCCGCCATCAAGGTAAATACCGCTCTTGACCCCGTTCGAATGGAGTGGTTACTCTTAGAGCTTGCCAGGACGCAACACCCAACAAGTTGCCCGCATGGACGTCCAATAGCTTTGCTGTATTCTTGGAAGGAGATCCAGCGGGCCTTCCATCGCATCTGATTAAGCATGGAAGGTGGCTACCCTCCTCTCAGGGGTGAGGGCAGCCCGGCGCCAATGGCAGCCTGGAAGTGAGGTTTTTCTTTGACAGCAGAGCAATTAGAAGCAGCGCGCGCCGAAAGGATGCGCCACAACGGACATGGGCCCCTTACCTTTGAGGACGCCCGTACATGGATCGAAGAGACCGGTTTGTGTCTTTTCCTCCCCAGACGGCAGTTTGTTTCATCCGTAGCGCCATCTTTTGTCGAGGCCGTAGCCGGCCACCGGGACCAAACTCCCGATCCCCAACACATTGTGCTCGCCGAAGAGTTATTGGTCCGCCTTGAAGCGGCCGATGTTGCGGTGCGCCTGAACCTTCAGGGCCAGCCGGGCGAGCATCCTGATTTTGTGGTGGCGAGCTGGGTACTGCCGTACGTGTATGCGCTGCGCGGAGACCGCGATTGGCGTCGCAGTCCGCAGTTGACCGGTTCGCGCCAGGTTTCGCAACTCGCCGTGCAGGCTTACAAACTGCTTGAGGCAGGCGACGACACAATCGCCAGCCTGAAGCACACCCTGGGCCGCGAAGTGACCGAAGCAGCCGTCCTCCGAGCGATCACCGAGCTGTGGCAGCAGTTGAGGATCATTCCAGTTATTGCCGCACCGGGCGACGCGGCCAAGTGGCAACTGTTGCGCCATCGTTATCAAAAGGCCATTGCGGAGGGAGCGTCTACGTCGCAGGTGACCGCGATCTCGGTGCTTGCTTCAATCTATCTTCAGGCTGTGATTGCCGCGAGCATGGAAGAAGTTGAGCTGTTCCTGGCTCCGCTAACCGCTCGCAGCAAGGTGCGCGAGGTGCTGCGTGGGCTTGTGGCAACGAGGCAGATCCACACCCTCTCCGTCGGTCATGCTCCCCACTTTTATGTGGCTGGCACGCTGCCCGCGTTCGCGGTTGCCCCTACGCTCTACGCGAGCTCGTCGATGTCGGCGTCTTCGTACTTCATGCACGCGCGTGAGCACGAAGATGATTTCGCGCATTTTGAAGCTCCCAGGGCCCAGCCGGCTATTTACACACCGGCGCCTGAGACGCATCGCGCAGTGGAAATTCACGCTTCGGCGGAAACCCCCGCTCCCACGCCAGCGCACCCAGCTCACACGGAAAACCACACGACTAGCCACGCAGGAAATAACGGCACGAACCACGTTTCGAGCCACACCTCACGGACTCCGCCAGCGCGCAAGCCCGCCACAGGTGGAAAGCCGCCGGCGGCTCGGCCGCATTTCAGCCGTCCCGCAACGGCGTCGCGGAATCGCAAGCCAGGACAGCCTTCAGCCTCAAGCAGGCCGGTTCGACGCGCTGGCAGCGATGCCCGCCCGTCAGGAGCCAGAACCGCGGGAGCAAGGTCCGCGGGAGCGAGGCCAGCTGGAGCACGGCCCGGCGCACCCCGCCCGGCAGGCGCAACTCGCTCGGCAGGCACATCACGGCCAATCAGCGGCTCGCGCCCGGCAAGCTCAGCCCGGCCCGGAAACAGTCAGCGGACCGCTAGCAGCCCACGCTGGGGCTCCAACGGGGCTTCCAGCACGAACGGAAAGAGAACTCACTCTGCAAACGGCTCAAGCAATGGAGCCCGGACAAACGGCAGCAGCAGGCCGGCAAGCGGCAGCCAGAGCAGATCGGCAAACGGCAGCAAGAGCCGGCCGGTAAGCGGCAGTGCAACGCGCGGTGCCAAGCCTTCATCCACTTCATCCTCTTCCTGGAACCGGAATGGGCATAGCAACGGCGCGTCTGCCGCCAAGCCAACCTTGAACGGGCGCAGCAGCGGCCTGAAGCGGAAGGATACACGGACAGATAGCCGCAAGCCGGCCTTTACTGCTGGAGCCAAAGCTGGAAACAGCAAGCGCTATGGCTTTACTGCGCGCCCAAAGCCGGAGTCGAAGAAGCGCGGATGAGCCTGAAAAGATGAGTCTGGACAGCAGCTCTCATGGTCTGCCCGAAGCCAAGCGAACGATTATCGTTGCCATTGACGGGCCGGCAGGCGCGGGCAAGAGCACGATTGCGCGCCACCTGGCTCGTCATTTCGGCCTCCTGAACCTGGAAACAGGTGCGATGTATCGCGCCTTCGCCCTCAAGGCACTTCGGGCCGATGTGCCTTTAAACGACAGCAAAGCTCTGGGAGAACTCGCGGCCGAGACTTCGATTCGACTTGAATCTGGCGACAGCGAGAACCGCGTCCTCGTTGACGACGAAGATGTAACCGGACAGATTCGCAATCCTGAGGTGACGGATGCAGCCTCTCGGGTGAGCGTGCATCCGGCCATCCGGGCATGGATGGTCAGGCTCCAGCAACAACTCGGCGCTGCAGGCGGCGTTGTGATGGAAGGCCGGGACATTGGAACCGTTGTTTTTCCCCACGCCGAGGTGAAAATCTTTCTGGACGCGGCTCCCGAGGTGCGTGGTCAGCGGCGCTTTGAGCAGTTGGGACCTGCGCCGGAAGTGCAGCCTGAAGAAGTAATCCGGGACTTGCGGGCGCGGGATGAGCGGGATCGCAACCGCGCGGATTCGCCTCTGAAGCCGGCTGAGGATGCGGTCCTGCTGGATTCCACCAACATGACGCTGGACGAAGCCGTTCGCGCTGCCGAGGCCATCGTTGAATCAAAGCTGTCGGGCGCGGCACTGCGAGCTTAGGGGCGAATCGGAGTTTTCAGGCCGGATACGATAGGCTCATAGATGTATGGAAATCACCTGCACCCGTTGCCACCAGACAATCCTCGCGGACAACTGCTACTGCGCAGCGTGCGGGCTGCCGCAGCTCGTCTGCTCGGCTGAAGGCGGACCGGGCACGGTTGTAGCCGAGCATCAGACCGAGCCGGTGCGCGATGCGGGCAGCGTGGACTGGAAGGCGGCGCTACGCGTCGTGCTGATGCTGGCTATTCCGGCGGGGATCCTTTCAAGCGAAGCGACACCCTTTGGATTGCTGGGAATGTTCTGGATGGCCGCTGCGGCAGCTCTTGCGGTCTTCCTCTACCTGCGCAGGCAGCGACCGGCGTGGATCACCATGGGGGCCGGAGCAAGGATCGGGCTAGTTACAGGGTTGCTGGGCGGCTGGCTGGCATTTGCCATCAGCGGCAGCTCTCTCTACATGCAGCGGTTTGTCTTTCACCAGGCTGACCAGATTGACGGCGAGTGGAAGACAGCTCTTGTTGCAAGCCAGGAGCTGACCCAGCAGTGGATGGCCGGTATGACAACCTCGGAGCTGGCCCAGGCACAGTCGGCCAAGGCGCAGGCCTGGATGCTTTCGCCAGAGGGCCATGCGGGCTGGGCGGCCTTCGGATTCGCCTGCGACACGCTGTTCCTGCTGTTTTTTGCCGTGGCGGGCGGCGCGCTGGGAGCACGGATCATGGCACGGACCAGAAGGCCTGAGGTTTAGCGACTGGTACCGGGAAACATTAGTCCCACTTCTCCACAGGTTGCCGCGGACTAGTAACCCCTCGTATGATCCACCGAGGGATGAGCATCGGAAATCTATGAGCGAAGACAAGAAGACAGCAAACCTGCGTGTGAAGGGCCGGTTGATGTCCGCGTCGGAGATTGAGCGTACTCTGGTGCGCTTGGCCCACGAGATTGTGGAGAAGAGCAACGGAAGCGAGGACTTGGTCCTGGTGGGCATCAAGCGGCGCGGCGTTCCGCTGGCAGAGCGGCTGGGCAAGCTGATCGCGCAAATCGAAAAGCGGCCTGTAGAGACAGGGGTGCTCGACATCCAGTTCTATCGCGACGACCTTTCCACGGCCGACGTGCGGCCAGTGGTGACTCAGGGGTCAATCGGCATTGAAGTTGAAGGACGCGACGTAGTGCTCTGCGACGATGTGCTCTACACCGGCCGCACGATTCGCGCGGCACTGGATGCGCTGTTTGATCATGGCCGCGCGCGACGGGTACAGCTCGCAGTGCTGATTGACCGAGGCCATCGCGAGTTGCCCATCGAAGCAACCTACGTTGGCAAGCATGTGCCCACCAGCAGCCGCGAGATTATTGAAGTAAAGTTCCACGAAGTGGACAACGACGAGCAAGTGCTGCTGGTCGAGCGCACGGACTGAGATACCAGTGACCGGCTTCTGCCCGCGGGCACGCGGCCGAGTTGAGGAGCCGCTCTAAAACCGGACCGGAGCCCGGTGCTCCGGCGAACGCCGAAAAATGAACCCGACCGCAGCCGCTCGTCGCGCTATTCATCCGCCCTCTGGGCCCACTTCTCCATTCCCATATCAATCCGGATCGCTGCTTTCGACAGGAGACCTGAGCCTGACGGAGATCAGCCACATTCTGAGCCGGGCCACGTTCCTCGAAAACGAAGACCCGCTCAAGCGCGATCGGATTCTGTTGAAGCGAAAGATCGCATTACTGTTCTACGAGTCGTCAACGCGCACCAGAACAAGCTTTGAACTCGCAGCTAAAGCTCTGGGCGCGGACACAACACTGGTTTCGAGCCTTTCATCGAGCATTGAAAAGGGCGAATCGCTGAAAGATACGGGCCTGACGCTGCGAGCGCTGGGCGCCGAGGCGATCATCCTGAGGCACAACTCTTCAGGCGCGCCCTGGCTGCTGGAGGCCGAGACGCGGCTGCCGGTCGTGAACGCGGGCGACGGAATGCATGAGCATCCAACCCAGGCGCTGCTCGATCTGCGCACGATTCTGACGCATCTGCGTCCGGATGTGGTTACAGTAGACGCGCAGACGCTGGCCGGCGTGACCATAACGATTGTGGGCGACATCATGCACAGCCGCGTAGCCCGATCGAACATGATGCTGCTGCCACGGCTGGGCGCTCATGTGATCCTGTGCGGTTCAAAAGAATTGTTGCCAGAAGTTGCAGGGCTGGCTGGCCCGGGAATCAGCATTGAGCGAGATTTTGACGCGGCCCTGCACCAGTCCGATGTGGTAATGATGCTCCGCATACAGGCCGAGCGGCTGGCAGGGTTGCAGCTTGATCTCGAAGAGTACAAGGCCAACTACCAGCTAACCGGGCCGAGGCTGGCGAATCACGCCCCCAAAGCCGTAGTCATGCATCCGGGCCCGATCATTCGCGGCATGGAAGTGACGTCTGGCGTAGCCGACGGAGTGCAGTCGGTAATCCTGGAGCAGGTAAAGAACGGCGTTGCAATCCGAATGGCCGTGGTCGAGCGCGCGTTGACGGCTGGAGGCGCGGCATGACGGCTCTGGCGATTAAAGGCGGGCACCTGCTGGATCCGGCTGCGGGGGTGGACGGGCTGAAGGACATTCTGCTCAAAGACGGCCACGTGGTGGAAATTGCCGCGCCGGGCAAGCTGAAGCAGGCAAACGGCGCAGAGGTACTGGATGCGACATGCCTGACCGTTGCGCCGGGACTGGTGGACATTCATGTGCACCTGCGCGAGCCAGGCCAGGGTTACAAAGAGACAATTGCAAGCGGCACGGCAGCAGCGGCGGCAGGCGGGTTTACCGCTGTCGCGGCGATGCCCAATACGCGACCGGTAAACGATTCGCCCGAGATTACCCGCTGGATGCAGGCACCGGAGCGCGGAGCAAGCGTGCGGGTGTTTCCCATTGGCGCAGCGACGCGCGGTTCTAAAGGCGAAGCGATCAACGACTTTGCCGCGTTGAAGGCAGCGGGCGCAGTGGCCGTGACCGACGACGGTTACCCGATCTTGAAAGAAAACATCATGCGCGAGACGCTGGCCGCGGCTGCGCGCGTGGGGCTGAGCGTTATCCAGCATGCAGAGGATACGCGGCTCACGCAGGGCGCGAGCATGAACGCAGGACCGACGGCCTTCCGGCTCGGTCTGCGTGGAATGCCGCCCGAAGCCGAGTATGGGCTGGTCGAGCGCGACATTCGATTGGTTGGGGAACTGCGCGATGCGCGTGTGCATCTGCATGTGGCGCACACATCTACCGGAGCCGCCGTGGCTGCTGTCCGCCAGGCGCGCAGGAATGGACTGCACGTGACCTGCGAAGTTGCGCCGCACCACTTCCTGCTGACAGAAGAGCATGTGTGCATGTACGACACGCATGCCAAGATGAATCCGCCATTGCGCGCGGCGGCAGATCGCGATGCGATGATCGAGGCGATTCTTGACGGAGTAGTAGACGCAATTGCTACCGACCACGCCCCGCACGCAGTGCACGAGAAGGAAGTTGAATTTGAGAACGCGCCAAACGGCATCACCGGCCTGGAGACGGCGCTGGGGCTCTCGCTGCGCTGGCTGCACAAGGAATGGAAGATGCCGATTGGGCGCGTGCTCAGCTTGCTAAGCGCGCAACCGGCGGCGCTGCTGGGGCTGAAGGGCCGCGGAACCCTTGCCGTGGGCAGCTTTGCCGACGTAGTTATCTTTGACCCCAAGGCAGAGTGGATCTACCGCGCCCGCGAAACCAGGTCGAAATCGCGAAACACGCCTTTCGACGGCTGGACGATGCAGGGCCGCGTTCGCTGGACCATCAGCGAAGGGCGCGTTGTGTATTCAGCGCCGTCGTAAAGCAGAGTTCGGCATTTGCAAGAAAGCGCTTGCTTGCATTCAGTACTGAACCTATTCTTGTCGAGCGCTTCCCATCGCCGCTGCCTTGTGACGCGCAATTCCTTCCTGGATGGGGTCAATGGATAAACGTGAGTTCCTCAAGGCTTCTGGTGCGCTGGTGGCCGGCAGCATGTTGCGGCGTGTAGGGGTCGGGCAAGAGTCGGCAAGCCAGAGCAGTCCAACGGGCCCAAGGGAGAACTGGGCAGGAAACCTGACCTACAGCACAGACAAGCTCTTCACGCCGGGCTCGGTGGAAGAGGTGCAGCAGGTGGTGAAGAGCAATCCGAAGCTGCGCGCGCTGGGAACCCGCCACTCCTTTAACCGAATTGCCGACAGCACAGCAGCGCAAATCTCGCTCAAGCGGCTGGACGGTATCGACGTCGACGAGAAGGCGCAGACAGTAACGGTGGGCGCTGGCGTGACCTATGGCAAGCTAGCCCCAGTGATAACCGAGCGCGGCTATGCGCTGCACAACCTGGCCTCGCTCCCGCATATCTCAGTGGCCGGAGCGATCTCGACCGGAACACATGGTTCAGGCATCCACAACGGCAACCTGGCCACAGCGGTGGAGGGGCTGCACCTGGTCACGGCAGACGGCGGGGCTTTGGCGTTGACGCGCGAGAAGGATGGCGAGCAGTTCCTGGGCGCGGTTGTTGGGCTGGGCGGGCTGGGCGTAACCACGAGCGTGACGTTGAAGCTGCTGCCGAACTTCCAGGTGGCGCAGAGCGTGTATGAGCGCCTGCCGTTTGCTGCGCTGAAGGCGCATTTTGAAGAGGTCTTCTCCGCCGGGTACAGCGTGAGCGTGTTTACCGACTGGCAGCGGCACGAGGGAACGCAGCTATGGATCAAGCGCCGTCTGGAAGCGGGCGACAAGAACGAGTGGCCGGCGGAGTTCTTTGGCGCCACGCTGGCGAAGGAGAAACTGCATCCGCTCGCAGGGCACTCGGCAGAGAGTTGCACAGAGCAGCAGGGCATCCCTGGGCCGTGGTATGAGCGGCTGCCGCACTTCAAGATGCAGTTCACACCATCAAGCGGGCGTGAGCTGCAGACGGAGTATTTTGTGCCACTGGAGCGGGGATATGAGGCCGTAGGGGCGGTAGAGAAGCTGCGTGACCACATTACGCCACGCCTTTTCATTACCGAGCTGCGCACCATTGCCGCCGACGAGCTGTGGATGAGCATGGCGCACAAGCGGCCTTCGCTGGCCATCCACTTCACCTGGAAGCCGGAGTGGCCAGAGGTAAGCCAGGTGCTGCCGCACATTGAGGAAGCGCTGGCGCCGTTTGGACCACGGCCACACTGGGCCAAGCTGTTCACGCTGCCGTCTGGGCGTCTGCAGGCCCAGTATGCGCGCCTCGCCGATTTTGAGGCGCTGCTCAAGAAGCATGACCCGGACGGGAAGTTCCGCAATGAATTCCTGGCGAGCAATTTGTACGGGGCATGAGCGGGAGAGCAGGCGACGGAGAATGTTATATTTTGATATAATTTCCGGGAGAGGTGAGAAATGTACACGACCAATCTACGGAAGGTGGGGGGATCGGTCATGCTCGCTGTTCCGCCGGCGATTCTGGATCAGTTGCAACTGAAGGCAGGAGCGACCGTGGGCCTGGCTGTCGAGGGGGATCAGATCATCCTCAAGCCGCGGAACAGGCCGAAGTACACGCTTGAGGAGTTGCTGGCCAAGTCCGACTACTCGGCACCCATGCCGGCAGAAGACCGAGAGTGGGTTGACTCCCCGCCTGTTGGCCGCGAACTGATATGAAGCGGGGCGATATCTATCTCGTCCCGCTTGACCCGACATTTGGCCATGAACAGCGAGGAACGCGACCCGTTCTTGTCGTCTCCCCGGACAAGTTCAATGAACTGACGCGCGCGCCAATCGTGGTTCCCATTTCTACGGGCGGGAACTTTGCGAGAGTGGCTGGATTCACGGTTTCATTGAGCGGCGCGGGTACACGGACCACTGGCGTCATTCGCTGCGACCAACCAAGAACAATTGATCTGATTGCGAGAGGGGCTCGCAGACTCGAAGCCGTCCCGATGGCGGTTCTGAATGAGGTGCTTGCAGTGCTGGGACCGCTGTTTGAGTAAAGATTAGCTCTGTGACTCTCGGCGATTGCGGGAGCCTAGCGAGCTTCCTTGAACTCCAACGTAGCCAGATTCATGTTCCCCTCGGCCACAATGTGCACAGTAAGAACGCTCTTCCCAGCTGGCAGGTGGAGTTTTACAAGCGCAGGCGCAATGTTCCAGTGGTGCCACTGACGCCATGCGATTGTCTCTGCGGGATTGAACGTGGACTCAATGACGAGCGGCCCAGTGGCTGGCTTGCCGTTGACGTCGATGGAGATTGTCCCGCCGCGATTGGAAGTGTAGAGCAAATCTCCGGTGTAGAGGCCAGCATGGGCAGCTTCAACGGTCATGTTGAACCACTCGCCTGGCTCGGTCCATCCGACATAGAGCAGGCCTTTCGGCGGCGTCACCTTTTCGTAAGGGTTGTTGTCGATCATGTCGCCGTGATCGGGAAACTTGGTGTAGGAGATGTCGACGCTCTCGTCTTTGCGGAACTCGTTCAGGTAGCTTCCGTCGAGAGGATTCAGGCCTCCACTGCCGCTGTTCTTCGCATCGGAATCGTGATAGGCAACGCCTTCCCCGCCGAGATCGTAGTAAGCGCAATAGACCGTGCCAGGGATCTTCTGCGCACCGCCGGAGTAGCGGGTGTCGTGGAAGGGTGTGCCTTTGTACTTCGCAAGGAAATCAGATTTGACCCCGCAATACGCCGCCGCGAGGAAGAGATCGAACATCGCAACATAGAGAATCGAGCGAGCGAAGGAACTCTTCATCGGAACTAGCCCCAATCAGCCCTTGCGGCGATACAAAATCTGGAAGTCGTAGCCCGGGTTGGCTGGGAAGAGGCTGGCAATATGGCGCAGGCGCTCGGCCAGTGCGGGCGCGGCGAGCAGCGGGTAGTCCCGCTCGCGAAGGTCGTGGTAGTCGAAGTCAACCGCCAGAGAAAGCATGTAGATCGCCAGAGAGTCAGAAAACGCAGAGTCGTAGTAGGCTGTGCGAGCGCGCTCGTCAATAGACTTTACACCCTGCCCGGCCGAGCCGGACGAGCCAACCAAGCCGTCTTGTGCGCGGCGACGAGACTCAAAGGAGTCCTGGCTGGTCTCTCCGCGAACCTGTGCCTCGGCTTGCGACCATGCAAGCGCCGAGAAGCTCTCCGGCACGCCTGCGGCCTCA
>Ga0182016_10003050_pt1 | contig 19337 bp, 13 predicted proteins | sample 712S2MmetaG_FD_120491 | JGI IMG/M metagenome (GOLD analysis project Ga0182016, IMG submission 120491) | Permafrost microbial communities from Stordalen Mire, Sweden - 712S2M metaG | ecosystem: Environmental > Terrestrial > Soil > Wetlands > Permafrost | place: Sweden: Stordalen | collected...
CGGAGCGGAGACGCTTCTGGCTTGCCAAGGCCTACGCGCGACAAAGGGCGAAGGGTCCCACGTGACGGTGGAGGACGCCGTGTCGGCTCAGTTCGGCGACGATATCGCGGCATACGCGAAGCCCACCTTCGAACGGCTAAGGCGCACCCGCCACGCGGCCCAGTATTTCGACCCTTCTGCCCCGCCCCTGACCCGTGGCGACGCCGAGTGGGCGCTGGAAAAGGCACGCTCGGCGGTAGCCGGCGCCAAGCTGCTCCTGTCTAGTTCGCCTCCGGACCGCTTCGTTTGACTTCAAGAGCCAGCTCCAACATGGGCCGGGAAGTGATGGTTTCATGAAAGGCGCCGGTCCCCGAGCCGAGCCAGTCCGCGCCCCGCACCGTTGCCTGTACAGGCCTTCCCAAGCGCCTCTCAACTTCAGCGAGCGCCTCATAGAGCTCGTCGCGGTCGGGCTTGCCGAGCACGAGCACATCGATGTCGCCTACCGCTCGCTTACCGGCCTCGCCTGAGTGCCGGGCGGCCCAGGACCCGTAGATGTAGGCGGCGTCGATCCCCGCCACACCCCGCAGGACGCGAGCGAGGAGCACGGGAGCGCCGAAGGCCTTGGTCAGCACGTCACTCAGACCCGCGTAGTACGGGCTGGCCGTATTGGCGCGCACAAGGCGGGTGTTGCCGACCTTCCGGCTCACCAAGAGGCCCGCCGCTTCACCTCTTTCGACCTCTCGGTAGACGGAGGGATGAGGAGCCCCCGTCCGGCCCGATAGGTCGGTCAGGCTGAGCTCCAGCTCGGGGTCCTCGAGCAGGAGGGCAAGGATCTCAGCCTGCTGCTGAGAACGGAACACCGGAAGGAGCGAAGGGGCAGGGTGTCTTTCCACAAACAGAAGAGTACTCTTCAAATTGGGGAGGAAGAGTTCACAACGTTGAGCCTTCTCGTGCTCCGGGTTCAGTCGAAAGAACGACCTGCCGACGATGGGGACCGATGACCGACTCCGTCAACAGCCGGGCCCCTCGGCTCATGTCGTTACGGTACGCAGGCAAGTGCGAGGGCTGCGGGGCCGAGCTCCCGGCTCGGACCCAGGCCTGGTACGACCCGGTCCGGCGTCGGGTGCGCTGCCCCGGTTGCCCACCACTGACACAGTCAACGAGCGCTCCGCCTGAGGAGCGGGACCAAGGCCCCGGCGAGTTGGCTTCCGGCCAGGCTGGGGTCTCCGCCCATAGAGAGTTCGAGCGGCGCTCTGCCCGCCATCAAGCCCGCGTGGACGCCGCCGTCGCCGCTGACGCGGCCTGGAGAGAAAAGGCCAAAGAGGACCACCCGGTGCTCGGCCGGATCGCATCCGCCTTCACCCCTAGACCTGACGCCTCCGTACCGCAGAACGTCCGTGCCTGGGAGATCGGGTCCGACGGTGAACAGAAGGTGGGCAGGCGGCTGGATACCTGGGCGGCGCAGAGACCGGGACGTTTTGCCCTGCACGACCGCCGGGTACGAGGCTCCAAAGCCAACATTGACCATCTTGTTGTTGGGGCCTCCGGCGTGTGGGTCGTCGACGCCAAGGAGTACCTTGGAACCGTCCGGCAAGTGGACGTCGGCGGGCTCCTGCGAACTGATTGGCGCCTAAAGGTCGGTGGCCGAGACCGGAGCAAGCTCGCCGAAGGTGTCCGCTGGCAAATGGGAAAGGTCGGCGCCGCCCTGGACAACCTGGGCCCGGGCCTCGGCGACGTTCCCCAGCGCCGACCACCGGTGTGGGGCGTCCTGTGCTTCGTAGGGGCAGATTGGGGCTTGCTCCCCCGCCGCTTCGTCATCGGCGGGATCCACGTAGCTTGGCCCTCCGCAGCTGTGGACCTGCTCTCGGCGTCCGGGCCGGTAACGGCGAGCCTCGCTGAGAGCGTCGCCCGCGCGTTATCGGAGATCTTCCCGCCGGCGTAACGACTACTCGGGAGCTCACGCCGGCTTTGACTGAGGGAGGGCTATCGCCTTGTCCTCGGCGCCACGACCGCGTCCAGGGCACCAACGCCCGGGCAAGGCCCTAGCTCAGGGGCCGACCTCGCGATCCGCGCCGAGCCACAGCTACGAACGTGCACTCGGGACGTGCAGGTCAAGGTCGAGGGTCGAGCACCTTGACCCATCTGATGAAGTTCGTGAGCATTGTCAACTGCTCTTCGTCGATGGGGTCAGGGCTGAAATGCATGACTTCGTTGCGGACCGTGCGCACCTCGTCGAGAGTACTTATGAATACCGTCCGGTCAACGTTCCACTGAAGCCGCTGCCAGTTGTCGGGCTTCTCGAGTAACCTCTTGTACTCTCCGAACGCCAGGTCCTCAGCGGAGGCGACTTCCCGACCGGAGTCGCCAGGGTCGCGGACATTGTGGAGCGCCTCCTGGTCGAAGTTATCTGAAATTGCTCGCCTCAGGCGACGCTCGATTTCTCCGATCAGGAAGAAGGGCCTCGCTAGTTGGTTGTACTCCAGGCTGAGGTCTGCCATCGTGACGATCCCACCGACCGTGTTGTCCTGGGCCAGCACGAACAAGAACTCCCTCTCGACGATCGTCGGTATCAATGGGAGGAGCTCGTCGTCGAGATTGACGGGGACGGCGGGGATGATCGTGTCGCCTAGTGAACAACCCTGGTCCCTCAGCTGCGCTTGGGCAATCGACTTCCAGCTAACCGCTCCGCGAAGGCTCCGTGGCCCGGACATGACGGCAAGTTGTGAGTAGTCGTTCTTGAGCATCAAGGCTTGGGCGAGCGAGAGCGCGGCATCAGGCGGGACTGATACGACAGTTCTTTTGGAGGACTGGATGTGCCGGACGCGGAGCGCGGCAGCGGGACCGGGCTCGCCAGCAACGCCGGATGCCACTGGCGGAGCGGTCGTGGTGATATGCCCCTTTGCCTTCACTAACTTCACCTGCTCATCGATCCAGGCATCCTCGAACGGGGGGTCGGTGCTCAGCCCGTGCTCGGCGAGGTCCTGGGTGATCGTCTCCACTATCCAGTACCCCCGTCGCTTGGCGCCCCAGTGGCCGAGCAGCTCCCTTACCGTCAGTTCGACGGGGTTGGTGGCGGCGCTCTGGACAGCTCGCTCCAACAGGTCGTGGGCCTCGCTCACATTGGCGATCGTACATCTGGAGAGCCGACGGGTCGGGGCGGGGCAATGTAAGGGGGTAGTTGGCCCGGGTGCTCGAGCCGCTGGCGCCGGTCCTCGTCAAAGCCTCCCGTCTTTCCAACTACTCTGGCTAAGGTGGTCGTAAATGAGGGGCGCGGCGCGCCCCCACAGCTCGAGGGACAAGCCCTCAGCGCCGTCCGCCACCGAGGTGGCCACCTTCAGATAATCGCCGGTGCCGGCTCCGGCAAGACCGAGGTGGTCTCGCAACGAGTTGCGGACCTATTGGCCGATGGCTTCCCGCCCGAGGCAATTGTCGCCTTCACTTTCACCGAGCGAGCGGCCGAGGAGTTGAAAGACAGGATCGGCAGGCGAGCGGAGGACCGTCTAGGGCCCGGTTCTTTGGACCGCCTGGCCGGCCTTTTCGTGGGCACCATCCATGCCTACTGTTTTCGGCTTTTACAGCAACGGGCCCCCAGGTATGAGACCTATGACGTACTGGACGACAACCAGCTCACGGCCTTCTTGTCCCGGGAGGAAAAACACCTCGGCCTCCGCCAGTTCGATCCCGATAGGCCCGATCCCAACAAGCGTATCTTTGCCGGCATAAGGGCCTTCTTGAAAGGCGTGGGCGTCGTCGAGAACGAACTGCTTTACCCCGCAACTTTGGAAGAGCCGTTCAAGACCGTTATCCGAAATTACTACGAGTCCCTTGACCACTACCGGCTGCTCACTTACGGCCTGCAGATCGTTCGGGCCGTGAGGGAGCTGGAGCGCCCGGATCTGGCGGCCGAGGTGCATTCCAAGCTCCAGCACCTGATCGTCGACGAGTACCAGGACGTCAACCCGGCCCAGGAGCGCCTCATCCGGCTCCTAACGGGACCGAAGGTCGAGCTTTGCGTCGTCGGCGACGACCAGCAGGCGATCTACCAGTGGAGGGGCTCCAAGGTCGCCAACATCATGACCTTCTCCAAGCGCTACGAGCCGGTGGCCACCTTCGAGATCGTCACCAACCGCCGGAGCCGGCCTCAGCTGATCGAGGTGGCCAATGATTTCGCCACGACCATCCCCGAACGGCTCCAAAAGACCATGGCCCCTCACCGGGAGCCGGGCGCGCCCCCTCTGCCGGAAGTCGTGGCCTGGAGCGCGCCAAACGAGGCCGAGGAGGTGGGTTGGGTCGCCAATCTCATACTGGACCTAGTTGACACCGGAGCCCGCTACCGGGACATCGCCGTACTGGTAAGGACCCGTGCCGCCTATCCCCGCTTGCGGGAGACTTTCGCCAGCTTCGACATCCCGGTCCAGCCCGGCGGGCGCACAGGGCTGTTCGACCAACCCGAGGCCGTCTTACTGGGCAAGACGATCTGCTGGCTCGTCAATCTGGAGTGGCGCGGCACGTACGGGAGCGGCGAGCAAGTTACCCATGAGGCTCTCCTCGCCCGCTACCAGGAGCTCTTCAAACTCGACGACGCCGCCCGCAACCGCCTGGCGAAACTCCTCCTGAGCTGGAAGGAAGCGGCGGCGAGCACCGCCCGCCCGGCTGACCTGGTGGGCGAGCTGTACGAGCTCCTGGGTGCGCTCAATGTCGGGGCGTGGGACCTCAAAGAGCCGATGTTCCTGAACAAGCTCGGGACGCTGGCCCGGTTCTCCGCCCTGTTGGCCGACTACGAGTCGGTGCGCCGACGCGCTCGGCCCGACGCCGAAAACGCCGGTGAGCAAGTAGGCGGCCAAGACCGAGGCCGCTGGTACTACCAAAACCTGGCCACCTACATCGTGAACTACGCCCAGGGGGCCTACGAGGGCTTTGACGGTGAAGAGGGCTACGATCTGGACGCCGTGGACCTGACCACGGTCCACCAGGCCAAGGGCCTGGAGTGGCCCGCCGTTTTCGTCCCGTCGGTGACCGCCAACCGTTTCCCAACCTCAAGGACCGGCCACGCCGAGCACTGGGTACTGCCGAGGAACCGTTTCGACGCCGCCCGCTACGAAGGCAGCGATGCCGACGAGCGGCGCCTGTTCTATGTCGCCATCACCCGCGCCCGGGACTGGCTGTCTGTGTCCCGTCATGAGCGGGTCGAAAAGAACAAGGTCGGCCAAAGTCCCTACCACCGCCGCCTCGAGGACATGAGCCTGGTGCTCGCCCCCGAAGACATCCGCGTCCCCGCCCTTGAGGCGAGAGACGCCGCCGACCAGCCCGTCTCGCTCACCTACAGCGAGCTGGCGGACTTCTTGGAGTGCGGTCTGGCGTTCCGGTTACGCAACCTGGTCGGCTTCAAACCTCGTCTGGCCAAGGAGCTGGGCTACGGCAAAGCCGTTCACCACGTGATGCGGGCCGTGGCCGAGGCCACCAAGGCGTCGGGCCGGGTCCCATCGCCGGCGGACATCGACGAGATCCTCGACCGGAGCTTCTTTCTGCCCCACGCCAGCAAGCCCGAGCACCGCCAGATGAAGGACGCCGCCCGGCGCCTGGTGACCACCTACACCCAGAAGTACGAGGACGATCTCTACCGGGTGTGGGAGGTGGAGCGCCCGTTCGAGCTCCACCTCGACGGTGTCACCGTCGCCGGGAGGGCCGACGTGATCCTTGACCGGGAAGGGGGGGCGCCGACGGCCCTGGCCATCGTCGACTACAAACTGGCCACCGACCGCGCCACGCATGGCTACGACCTACAGCTCCAGGTGTACACCGATGCCGGACGTCGGGAGGGGCTGGACGTGCGGGGCGCCTATGTCCATGACTTGAAGGCCGCCTCCCGCAACCCGGTGCCAGTCGGCCCTGAGGCCATCGGCCGGGCCGAGACCGGCGTGGCCAGGGCCGCGGCGCGTATCCGCAAGCGCGACTACCAGCCCAGCCCGGGGCTCAGGTGCCGCAGCTGCGAGGTACGCACCATCTGCGCCCACGCCAAGCCATGAGCCTGACGGCGTTGTGCCACTGGTCCCTCCCCATCGCCACAATGGAGCTGTGACGATGCGAGTGACGGTCAGCCCCGGGGTGCTGGCGTGGGCAAGGGAGCGCTCCGGCGCCGAAGCGGGCGACCTCGAGCGCCGGTTCCCGAACCTCGCCGGGTGGGAGAGTGGCGAGGGTTCTCCGACCCTCAAGCAACTGGAGAGCTTCGCTCGTGCCACCCACACCCCGATCGGGTTCCTCTTCCTCGACGAACCTCCGGATGAGAGGGTGCCGATACCCGACTACCGGACGATGGGCCGCGCCGGTGTGGGCCGGCCAAGCGCAGACTTGCTCGACACGATCTTTCTGTGCCAGTTACGCCAGGAGTGGTACCGGGAGTTCGCCTTGGTAACCGGCGAAGGTCAGGTCGACTTCGTCGGCACGCTCAACCCGAGCACGCCGGTACCAGAAGCGGCCGCCAACATACGGACTGCTTTGCGCTTCGATACCGACGAGCGCGGCCAGAACTGGTCGGAGGCACTGAGATTGCTGGTAGACCGCGCCGAGGAGGCAGGCGCCCTCGTCATGACCAGCGGCGTAGTGGGCAGTAACACTCATCGCAAGCTCGATCCCCACGAGTTCCGCGGTTTCGCCTTGGTCGACAGCGTGGCGCCATTGGTCTTCGTCAACGGAGCCGACACCAAGGCAGCACAGCTTTTCACCCTCATGCACGAGTTGGCTCATCTTTGGTTGGGTGGGGCAGCGCTCGACGACGCCAGCCCGGCCGCTCCGCCCAGCACCTCGATCGAGCGCTGGTGCAACGAGGTGGCGGCCGAGGTTCTCGTACCCCTGGACGTCGTAAGGGCAGAGTTCGACGCGGGTCAACCGCTGTCGAGCGAGCTAGAAAGGCTGGCCAGGAATTTCAAGGCGAGTACCCTCGTGGTCCTGCGCCGGCTCTACGATGCGCACTTCCTCGGCAATTGGGACGCGTACCGATCTGCCTACGAGGCCGAACTCCACCGGGTCCTGGAAATCCTCGCTGAGCGAGCCGGGGGCGGAGGCAACTTCTACAGCACGCAGCCCGTGCGCGTCAGCAAGAGGTTCACCCGGGCCGTAATAACGAGCACCCTTGAAGGTCAGACCCTTTACACCGATGCGTTCCAGATGCTCGGCTTCAGGAGCGCAGCCACGTTCCAGCAGTTAGCCGATCATCTCGGGGTCGCTTGATGGCCTACCTCCTGGATTCGGACGTCTTTATCCAAGCGAAGAACCTTCATTACGGGTTCGACTTCTGCCCAGGGTTCTGGGACTGGATCGACAGGGCGAACGCGGCCGGGACAGTAATCAGTATCGAGAACGTCCGCATCGAGCTGCTCGCCGGCAACGACGATCTCGCCACTTGGGCGAGCAGACGCGGCCGCTCACTGTTCATAGGACTCGATGCGGCGATGGCACCCAGCCTTCGGGCCACTAGCGTGTGGGCCACCACCAGTGGCTACGACCCCGGGGCAGTCTCTCTCTTCCTGCAGGTCGCCGACTACTACCTGGTCGCTTTTGCCCACGCCCTCGGACATACCATCGTGAGCCACGAACGACCCGGTGCCACAAAGAAGATCAAAATCCCCGACGCCTGTCTCGGCATGGGCGTCCGGTTCATGAGCCCGTTCGAGATGCTGCGTGCGGAGGGAGCTCGGTTTGTTTTGGCGCCTTAGCGAAGGGCCGCAGGACGCGACTTCCGCCCGATGCCATCTCAGTCTCGATCCTTGCGCTCCTCGACCCGGCTACCGGCAGCCTACGCAACGAGGAATGAGTCCAGCTTATGTGGCAAAGACTTTCATCACTTCGTCGCCGTAGTCGTTGATCACCTTCACCGCTATCTTCCCACTCTCCGGCTTCGCGAACAGACGTGACTCCGTCCTATACAGGCTGGCCCAGGCCTCCTCGTCGATGTCAGCCTTCAGAGCCCGTTTCAACCTTGCATAAGGATCCTGGCCGCCGGTGAAGTAGCACTGGCGCACGAAGAACGACTCCTCATTGTACGCCGTGTCGATCATCCAGAGCGCGACCTGGTCGACGTCGTTGCTTCGGACCTGGCCAGTGTTGGGGTCGTAAACGTCCACCCCTTTTAGGACAACTCGTAGCTGATCGCCCTCGCGGCGGATCTCGATGTCAGGCTCACCGAAGACCGTAAAGAGGTTGCCAGCGCCAGTCTTCTTCAACTCCTCGCCCATGACGAGGTCGGCGTTCATGCGGACCAACAGAACAGGGACACGGCCCAGCCGACGCTCGGCAGCCACGTTGGCGAAACCCTCATCGGAAGTCACGTAGTCCTCCCCTGTTCCCACCACCTGGGGCTCAAAAGCAAAGCCGAGCACGCAAAGCAGGTCGATGTCAACGGCCCGGATCGCCTCACGGGCAGCTTCCTTGAGGAAAGAGGGGCCGACCGTCCCGTACTGCGGACCGATCGTTATCCCGACTCTCCTCGGCGCCCCTTCGGACGCGTCCGCTCGCTCCCCGACCGCCTGTATGTGAGGGGAGGCGTACGGTTCGATCATGTCAAAGGTGAGCCTCTCACCACGCCGTCCGTTCTGTATTCCGGCGACACGAAGGCTGGCCATGACCGTCTGCTCGAAGGAGCTGTCCTTGTCAAGAGAGACCTGGCGCCCTGGGTCCGCCTCGGCGGCTTGGTTAAAGGCACTACCGCTGAAGGCGAGGGAGCGGTGCGGCGAAAGGCTCTCCACCGTGTACGGCTTAGATACTCGAACCTTCTTTGAGTCCTCGTAAGGTCTGTCGTAGAGAAGTTCGTACTCTGCATGTAGACGTATAGCTTCGTAAATTTCGTCTCGGCTCATACCCTCTTTGACATCCGGGTTATTAGCGATCGACTTCAGGGTTATGTGCTGCACCCGCTCGTACACGAAACCGTGGCGAACATCGCCTGTGACTTCGGTTGGGGGCAGTTGCTGTCCGGTCAGATCACTCTCCCTTATGCGCCCCTCCACCGAATCCGCAAGCAAGTACCAAGGGAACCGAGCTCCCATCAGCCGCTGCCTTGCCAGCGCCAATGCAACCCGGGACGTGTCGATCGTTATCCAGCGCCGGCCCCACTGCTCTGCCACATAGGCAGTTGTCCCCGATCCGCACGTCGGGTCCAGAACAAGATCGCCTGGGTCCGTGGACATTAGCATGCATCGTTCGACAACCGTCCGAGTGGTTTGTACAACATAGCTTTTCTTCTCGAACTCGATCGTGTCCGACCATGAGTTCTCAAGCGACTTCATTCCAAAATCATCAAAGTACATCTTGAAATACAGCTTCTTACCGAGGACGAAAAGGCGACCTGCCGATATAAGTCGTTGAATGCCTCCACGGGTAGTTCGCCAGCTTTTCCCGGAGACCGGGGGAAAAGCGGATCCCTGATACTCGATGTCGAAGGTGCAGGAGGGTGTATACCCGGACGAGGCAAGGTCGGACCTCTTGAACACCCGCTCGGCCGACAGGGTCGAGGTGATATTTTGAATTTCTTCACTTGTAAGTCGTCGGTAACCTTCTGCACCTTCTGCATCAGCGAAGACGAACTCCGAATCACCCCCAACCCGCTTTGGCACCCAGAGGTTCCTGTATTTGAGCTTTTCCTTGTCTGATGCAAACCACAGCAGGTAATCGTAGACGGACTCGATCTGTCCAGATTCAAGAGGCATCATCGATCGAAAGTTGATCAAGGCGACAAAGTTCTCACTCCCAAATACCTCGTCCATGAGAGACCGCACGAGGTGCACGTTGTCGTCGCCGATCTGGACGAAGACAGACCCACTCCCCATGAGAAGCTCCTTGGCGATGGTTAGGCGGTCGCGCAGGTACGTCAGATAAGAGTGGACGCCAAGCTCCCACGTGTCCCGGAACGCCTTGATCTGTTCGACTTCACGTGAGATATCCTCGACCTTGCCATCTTTGACGTCACGCTTCCGTGTCGACAACTGCCAGTTGCTGCCAAACTTGATCCCGTAGGGCGGGTCAATGTAGATCATTTGGACCTTGCCTCGCAGTCCCTCCCTTTCAGCCAGACTTGCCATCACGTTAAGCGAATCGCCCAGGATCATGCGGTTGGACCAGTTGGCCTGATGGCGGTAGAAGTCAACGATCTCCATCTCATCCAAGCCATCGAAGCTCTCAAAGAGCCGTAGCGGTTCGACGTCGGGCCGACCGGCGCTCTTTCGCAGGTCGTCAATTATCACTCGTGGGTCGATCTTCTCCTGGATGTAGATTGGAGGAGCCTCCGCTACCAGATCCTCGGAGTCCTGGGCATCCTTGCCTTTCCAGACGAGCTGGGGGTCGAGCGAAGGGTCGCGGGGATAGCGGACCTGTTGGGGTTTCTCCACTTCGGGCGCCACGAACTCGTACGCGTCCGCCGTGGGCAGGTTGGCCCTCTTGTCGGCATGTGTAATGGCCTCAACTGGCACGGCAGATGGGGAAAGCTTGGGCTTACGGGGTGGCATCGAGGATCTCCTGGGCTTCCGTCGGCAGGCCGGTTATCGGGTTGTCGGCGTAGAGGTTGTCTATGGCCTCGTCCAGGAGCTCGATGGCCTGGGCGTACGGGGGGTTCCCGATCTGGACGTAGCCCCAACGGCCGAACTCGCCCCAGTTGTTGACGGCTGCGCACCACTGGTTGCGGGCGGTGGAGGCCTTCGCTTCTGTGGGACCCGGGGACTTACGGGTCCCCGAGACCTCGACTATCAAAGTGCGCTCCACATCTGCAGGCTCGGTCACGAGACGCACAAGAAAGTCCGGCACGTAATCGTGGCTGCGACCTTCGTGGACGTACGGGATGGAGAACCCGAGCCGTTCGTTCTTCACGTACGACAGCACCCGGGAGTCGGACTCGAGGGCCTGGGCGAGGGCCTCTTCCCACGAGTTCCCCCGCAGGCTGTCGAGAACGACATGGTTGAGATGGGACTTGGTCGGCGGTGGCTCCATGACGACTTTGCGGGTGAGGAAATGGACCTCGTCTGTTGACCCCATCGAGTCGTAGCGCTGGATGCCCAAGAACGCGCCATCCGAGGAGCGGGTGCAAGCGGCACCGGTGGTCGCCGCTGGGGATGCATTGTTGGGACCATCGGTCACCCGTAAGGTAATTGAAAATTACGCGCAAAAGCCCGCTCCCCGTGGTTAGCAAGCAGAGCTTGGTCGTCTCACCGATCGGGAAAGAGAGGTGTTGCGACTGTTGGGGACGGGCAAAAGCAACTCAGAGCTCCGGTCCGCCCTGTACGTGGGCGAGGGCACGGTCAAAGCCCATGTCTCAAAGGTGCTCACGAAGTTGGGCCTTCGTGACCGGGTGCAGGCGGTTATCTTCGCCTATGAAAGTGGCCTTATAGAGCGGGCGGGACTAGGCCCAGGGTGGCCTTGGAGGTTTGGCTCGCTCGCACCCGGCCGGTTCCGGCGTCTCACTCTCGCCCCATATTGGCCTAAACATAGTCTCGTTTTTGAAGGAATCGCCAGGAGAGCCATCCGGGTACGATCGGCAGCCAGTAGGTGGCCAGCCTGTAGGTGAGCACCGCCGAGACCGCGGGCCCGGCGTGCATGCCGACGCCGGTCAGGCCCGCGACCAAGGCCGCCTCGATGGCGCCGAGCCCGCCGGGAGTGGGTGAGACGGCGGCGATGACTGCGGCGCCCAAGTAGACGGCTCCGATCTCCGCGATCCCGACGCCGCCTCCGAACGCATGGACCGAGCCCACGAGGCCGGCGATGTAGGCCAGGGTCACCATCGCCGAGGCGCCGAACAAGAGGGCTAGCTTGAGTGGGCTTGCTGCTACGGTCCGCAGGCTGGCGGCGGCCGACCGCAGGGCGGGCAGGATCCGGGCGGCGGCGAACCGCCTGCCCCGACTGGTGGCGAGCACGATGCCGACGAGGGCGGCCGCCCCGGCCAGGATGAGCAACAGCTTGCTAGGTGGTGGCAGCTTGAAGGTGTGCGCCAGCTCGTGGCCCGCCAAGGTGAAAAAGATCACCATGAGGACCAGGTGGGCCACGGCCCCCATGAGCGCATTGACACCGACGGCGGCAATACCGGCACCGGGTGGGACACCCCTCTTCTGCAGGAACCGTGCGTTCAGGGCCATGCCGCCAACGTTGGCGGGGGAGACTCGGTTGACGAACGATGATGCGGCCTGCGTGAGGGTGGTGGGCCAGAACGGTATGGGCCCGGGTACGGCGCTGATCAGCGCGGCCGCACTGGCCAGGTACGTCAAGGCGGACGCGGCTAGGACGACCGGCAGCCATGCCCAGTGCGCCGACTGTAAGGCCTGCCAACTGCTGCCTACGTGCGCCAGTTGCGGCAAGATGAAGTAGAAGGCGCCAGCGGCGGCGGCAATGGCGAGCAGGCTCTTGAGCCGCACCCGCTGAAGTCGCGCTAACGGCTGTTCGCTCAGACCACTTGCCGCCGTGGCCGCCGCCCTGGTTCCCGACAGCAAGCCATCCGTTCGACCGATGGCGTGACGCGTTGCCGCGGACAGAGCCAGCGGCTGCAGCAACGGGACGGCGGCCGCCAGTGCTTCGGGGCCGATGACGGCGGCGGCGCCGGACACCGCCCTCTCCGCGCCGACCATGGTGGCCAGCGACGCCAGCAGCTCGGCGATGTCAAGGTCCTTCTGGCGTTGCGAGGCGGAAAGTTCGGAGAAGCTGAAGTCGGTCAGCCAAGGTTCAGCGTCGCCCTCGACCATCACGTTCGCCGCCCGCAGGCCGCGATGGGCGATCCCGGCGCGGTGCAGGCTCTCTACCTCTGCCCACAGCCGCTGGAGCAGTTCGTCGCTGATCGTCCAGGGTGGAAAATCGCCGAGCGAGGTGCCGCTTACGCGTTCCATAACGAGTAAAGCCGTCCCGCGGCCGGCTCTGATAACCCGTACGACACTTGGGACCTGGACGCCGGCCCGCTCGGCCGACATGCCGACAAGGGCCTGGCGCTCGACCGCCCGGATGACCGAGGCGGCGGGCCAGGTGTCGCCCACGTTGCGCAGCCGGGCAAATCGGTAAACGCGGTAAAGTAAGTCCGCGTCACGCTGGTCCGAGCCAAGTGCCTTGATGAAGAGCCACCGCCCGTCATTGGTGACCGCCACGAACGGCCGGGAGCCTTTCGTCCGGACATTCGCTGGCTCGACGACAGTGGTGGGCAAGCCGGCGGACCGGAGAGCCTCCGCGACCCCATTGGGCCCCATGCGCTTGTCCGGCACACCGAACGCCACCAGCACGCTGGCGCCCACCGTAACCCCGACGGCGAGTGCCAAAAGCAGTTCGACCGGCAGGACTGTGCCGGTGACCAGCCGGGCCCCGACCATCGTGCTCAGCACGAGCCACGTCGTCCGGCACCACGAACGGTTCAGCCAAGGCGCTAGCGCGACCGCTATCGCCGCCGCCGTGGCGAAAAGGGCCGGGCTTGGGAACCAAGCACCGGCCAGCCACGAGCCCTGACCCGTAGTCAACGCCACCGAGTGCGGGTCCTTGTCGGCGGCCAGGTACAAGATTGCTGACAGAGCAGCGCCGGCTATGAGAGCACCCGCTGCCAGTTGGGCCAGAAGACGGGCCCGGCGGTAGCGCAGGACGGCGAAGACGACCGCGGCGGCGGCGATGACGAATGTCACCTGCACCAGGCCGATCAGCAGCCTCCCGGCCGAGCCGGATCCGAGCCACGTCACGGTGGGAGCGCCGGACCGGACAAGCTGACCGGGTGCCACCGCGACGGCTGCCAGTGCTCCTATTAGGACCAGCCCGCTTGCCATGAGGCGGATGACATCGCCCGGGTGCCGGTAACGAGACGATGGGACGAGCTGCCACGCATGCTTGGCGACCGGCCCTGCCGCGCCGGTCCGTGGGTCATTGGCGATGGTCAGCTCGCCATCGGGGAGGGTACCCGCGTCATTACGGGCCTGGCCCGTACCGGTGCTGGTCACCCTCGGGCCTCGGCGTGGCCCGGCGCCAGGACGTCGTCCAGGTCCGCGTCGCGCCCGGCAGGGTTCTTCCTGGCATGCCTGCGTCGCTGCAACCGGTCGGTTACGAGCGCGGTAGTTAGGGCGCAGGATGTGCCGAGCAGGATCCCTGCAGTAGCGTCGGAGAGCCAGTGGGCGGCCAGGTAGGCGCGGGAAAGTCCCATCAATATGGCAAAGGCCACGGCGACCGCGCCCCAGAGGGCGCGCCGCCTACCCGGGGGCACTAGGGCGATGACCGCCGCTATGACAGTGACCGACGCGGCCACGGCGTGCCCGGACGGGAACGACCCACCGCTCGTCGCCACCAGCGAGCCGGGTGGTCTGGGTCGGTCGTAGGCACCTTTCAGCGGCCCGATCAGCAGCTCCGACATAATAACGGCCCCGGCGAAGGCCGCCAGGTGCCACCACCGGCGCCGCAGTGCCAGGAACCCGGCAAGGGCGATGCGCACGGGCAGCGTGACGTACACGAGCCCGAGGACGTTGAAGACCTTGGCGATGACTGTCAGGGGCTGGGCCCGGCCCGAGATCATCAGCCGCAACCACGCATTGTCGATCCTCTGGGCTCTGAGGAGCGTTCCATGGAGGCCGACTAGGACGAACAACACGGCCGTGAGCGTCGCTACCCCGACGGTAAGGAAGGCGGCCGACCGTGGGCTGGCAAGGAGCGCCTCCTCCTCGCGCCCACCGGTGCCCGGCGCGCTCATCCCGAACATGGTGCACCCCGTCCGCACAAGGCAAGCCCGACGGTCCGCCTGACGTAGTCGACGAGCACAGACCGCGGTGTGAAGGCCAGCGCGCCGTCGACCGCGGCGGCAAGGACCGGGGATGCACCGGGCACGAAACGGAACCGGTAGGTGGCGCAGCCGCCGGGGAAGGTGTAGTAGCGGAGGTCGGAGTAGTGCGGCACGAGGCTCAGCGGGCGCTCGAACTGACGCGTGCCGAGCTGGTCGGAAGGGATCTGGTAGGCACCTGCGGTGTCACAGCTGGCGGTCAGGGTTACGGTCACCGCCTGGGCCCCGGCTTGATCGGAGTCCAGCCAGAAACTGGCCTTCCCGCTGGCGACGGTGCCGGGCCCCGCAGTCCAGCCCGACGGCAGCGAGGCAATGCACGCGAGAAAGGCCGCCGAAGGAACCGCCTGTGCCGCCAGGACCATCGCCGAGCCGGTGCCACAGGCGGGCGCCCGCGTGCCGGGGGGCTGCAGGAAAAGGGTGTTGGCGACAAAGATAGGAACGACGATGACGGCCAGCAGCATGGCCGCGGCCAGGCCCACCCGGTGAGCGTTCCAGCGTTGCAGCCGCACCGGTCGTAGCGGGGGGGCGAGGGCACGGAACTCGGCCAATAGGTCGCGAGGATGGCGTTTCATAAAGGCCCTTAACTGCGAAGGGCTGGCCGCCCCCCGTGTGGCCGCGAATGCCTCGGCCAGGTCGGTCTCCGTGAAATAGCGCAACGCCTGGCGGTAAACGCGCCCGGGGTCGGTGCGCACCGCCAGCACCAGCATCATGTTGCCCAGGTCGACCGCCTGTCGCCATGGTGATGGTCGCACCTGGACGAACGCTACGTCGATCAGCAACAGCTGCCCGTCGCGGACCATCAGGTTGCCCGGCTTGAGGTCGCGGTGTGCGATCCCCGCGTCCCATAGCGTGCGGATCAGCCGAAGCCCCTGGTCGACCAGCTGGTCGTCGACGACGACGCCGCCGATCTCCACGGCGCCATCGAAGTACTCGGTAACAAGCATGTACTCCCGCTCGGGAGTGATCTCGACGATGCCGTAGGGCCTGGCCACACCGACCCCTATGTCCTGCAACAGGCGCAGGGCATAGTCCTCGTACTCGGCCAGGCGCCGTACGGTCTGGAAGGGGTGCTCGTCCTCCAACGAGCCGTAGAGGACTCTGCGCGCCAGCTTGTACCACCGGTCGGCGCGGACGTGCCCCTTGGTGTAGAGCTTGGCAAACAGGTACTTGTCTCGACCGCCTTCGACCCGCAGCCGTAGCGGTGTTGAGCCGGCTGAGGACTCGAGGCCAACTGGCGTGAGGTCGGTGACGGTCAGCCCGAGCTGGTCACGCACGCCCTGGCGGATGGCCTCGCCGCGCCGGCCGGTCACGTCCACGTGCGCGGTGCGACCGCGCCGGTAGGCGACCGGGAACACCTCGTTTGGCGTGAAGAAACGGAACGCGCTGACCGGGATCGCGACTCCGAGAGCGACGCCCAGAACGACGTCATCCACCCGATCGATGCCCAGGTACAGACAGGCCAGGCAGAACACGGCAATAACCACTGTTGCGGCCGCTTTCGCATAGGAGCGGGCCCGGCCCGGCACGACCAGGCAGTAGGCGATGCCTACGAGGACGATCGTGAGGATTCCCAACTTGAACGGCGGCGCCGAATAACCAGTCCAGCTCCCGGCGATCCGCACGCCGTACGGGCGCGGCCGCGCCAGCTGTTGGTTGAGCCGGGACCCGGCAAGCTTGAAGAAGCCCAGGCTGCACAGGAACACAATTAGGTGGCGCCAGCGCCGGAACGCCATCGTAAGGGCGATCGCAGAAAGCTCGGCCACCACGAGGCCCCAGCCGGAACCGGCCACCACGATCCCTCTAGCGATGCGCGTCAGCCACGGTGCCCGCCACCGGGCCAAGAACCCGAGCACGGCGGCGTTGAAGTGATCGTCGAGCCGCAGCGACGGCGCTCGCACCGCGGCGACGACCACGACAGCCAGGACGACAACCACGAGCGCCAGCCATGCCCTGGTACTCACCGACACCGGGCGCGGCAGTGGCGGAGGCGCGCCGGTCGGGCGGCGCCGGGCCGACGTTCGCCGCACGGCGGGGCCCAGCGAAAGACTGGCCAAAACGCCCGGCGAGGTCACCGTCCCTGTCTTGTCGCTCACCGCACCGCACCCCCCGTCGGGGCCAGCCCCTGCGCCCGCAGCCAGCTCCCGGCCACGAGCCGCGGGGCGAGCCCACGCAGCTCCACCTGGGCGTCCAGGGCGCGCAGCGACGGGGTAGAAAGACGCGCCGACACCGCGTTCAGCACCGCGACAAACCGGGGACCGTAGCGGGCCAACAGACTGCGGCGCAGCAGCGGGACCACGTTCTCGGCCGGCTGAAGGCCGCGATCGTCGCTGAGGACCACGAGATGTCGTGCCGTAATGGCGGGGTCGGTACTGAACAGCAACGCGACGCTGATGTCCCCAGCCTCCAAGGCCTGCAACGTGAGCGGGCCCCCGGCGTCGAGCCCTATGAACTCCCCAAAATGGAACCCGTAAGTCCGTCTCAGCCCGGGCAGGCAATAAACGCTCTCGGGGCACTCGGGCGGACCGCCGAACACCAGGCGCGGCGCCCACCGGGCCAGGTCGGCGACCGAGCGCAGGCCATATCGGGCCGCGGTGGCGGCGGTCACCACGATGACGTTGGTGTCCTGCGCGCCAGACGGGCGTCCGGCGACGAGCCCCTCGCGAGCGGCCCACCGGGACAGGGCCCTGCTGGTCGCCCAGCTACTAGATGTAGCCGACAGCCGCCCAACACTGAGGAACTCAAGGGCCGACCCTGAGTACTCGGGCACGATTTGGACGAGGCCGCTCAGCAGCGCCGGGTCGACCAGCTCGCGAGTGCCGACGTCGGGCAGGACCCGGACGGGGAACCCGGTGGCGGCCAGGGCGCCTGCGTACAGATAAGCGAGCAGCACGCTTTCGGGAAAATCGAACGACCCGAGTGTGATGACAGGGCCACGCCGGCCGACCTCAGCTGCACCGTAGGCCACCCCGTGCCCGCCGGCGGATATGCAGGCGCAGAACACGACAGCCAGCGCAAGGCAGCTGGCGCACAACGCTTTCTGTCGCTCAAACAGCGCTCTTGTCATGTGCCCGAGGTGCGTGTGTTGAAGGTTGTCGTCGTATTTGAGCCCGTAGCCCATCAGTCGGTCCATGCCAATGTGAGCCAGCCAAACCAGGCCTAGAGCCATCGTCAGCCGCTCATGCTGCCACCAGCCGAGCCCAACCAGCGCCGCCGGCAGCGGCGTGCTGTGGGCGATGTTGTACATGTACGCCCCGAGCCGGGTGCCACCGAGGTAGCCCACCATGAGCAGATCGGGTATGAGCACGGTGAGCGGCACCAACCACCAGGCCTGGCGAGTGGTCGAGTAGGCGACAAGAGAGCCGGTGAGCACCGTTGCTGCTTCGAGACGCAGCCAGCGTCGGGGTGGCCCGAAAACCGCCCCCTCGGGCGGGACAACGACGATAGCGGCACCATTCTTGGTGCTCACTCCCCGTTTTGGCGATTTCGTCGCCGCGTCGTTCCGGTCGGTCGGCACTCTCATCCGCTCACTGACAAGCGGGCCAGCGAGAGCCAATCGCAATTCGTCGGTGATCTCGTTCCTAGTCACGGCTATTTGGCTCCCAGGAACCCGGTCATCTCGCCCGGGTGGACGACGAAGGAGACTTCATCGACCGCAGTGGTCTTGCGGTAGCGCTTGGTGAGGCGCTGTGCCTCGATCATGGGTCTTCCTCTCCTCGATGCTTTGGTCTTGTGAACAGAATGTGGCGAGGGCCTGAGGTGGCACTGCCGTCACGCTGAGGTCGCACCTCAGCGCCGTCGTGAAGCTCCCCAGGCTCAGCCGGGCGGCGGCCATAGGTTGGCGGTGTGGAGGTGAGGTTCTTCGGCGAGTTCGAAGCCATAGACGGGGGTGTGCCGGTCCCGGTCCGAGGCACCAAGCGGCGAACGGTGCTGGCCCTTCTGGCGCTTAGTCGAGGGAGGCCCGTGAGCGCCGACCGGCTGATCGACGTGCTGTAGGGAGACGCGCAAGTCGCCAACCCGGTAAACGGCTTGCAGGCTTAGATCGGCCAGCTACAGCGCACCTTCGCGGCTACGGCGATCGTCACCTCCGAAGCCGGCTACGCCCCCTGCCTCGGCCCGGACGACGTCGACGCAGCCTGCTTTTAACAGCCGGTGGCAAAGGGACGGGGGCCTGTTCGAGGAGGGCGAGATGGCGCTGGCGTGAAGTGCGCTGGGCGAAGCGCGACGGCTACGGCGAAGCGCTAGGGCTACGGCGAGGGGAGCCGCTCACCGAGTTCGCGTACGCGGGCTTCGCTGATGCCGAACGAGCACATCTCGACGAGTTGCCCCTGGCGGCGACCGAGACCGGTGCCGACCTGGCGCTGGGCCGTCACGGCGAGATGGTCACGCTAGACAGGTGCGGTTCGGCGGGAGCCTTGTGGCTGCCAAGTAGTCCAAGATGGGTGTGTTGGGCGTTGTCGCCATATTTGAGGCCGTAGCCCATTAGCCGGTCCATACCGATGTGAGCAAGCCAGACCAGGCCCAAAGCTAAGGCCAGGCGTTGATGCTGCCACCAGCCGAGCCCGATCAGCGCAGCTGGCAACGAGGTGGTGTGGGC
>Ga0182016_10003052_pt1 | contig 19337 bp, 18 predicted proteins | sample 712S2MmetaG_FD_120491 | JGI IMG/M metagenome (GOLD analysis project Ga0182016, IMG submission 120491) | Permafrost microbial communities from Stordalen Mire, Sweden - 712S2M metaG | ecosystem: Environmental > Terrestrial > Soil > Wetlands > Permafrost | place: Sweden: Stordalen | collected...
TACGGCGGAACCTAGCGATTGCGATGGGAAACAGCGGGCAGAGGCGCGGCATGGCACAGCTCGAAGAGTGGGCTACGGCGGCGGATGATGGACTGCGCAAGGCAGCACGCTGGGCGCTTGAAAAGCTCCAGGCGTCCAGAATATCCGGTTGAGTTTGCAGCGAGCATGTTGTGCGCGAAAACCCTGTCTCGTGGCCGTGAAAATCCGCAAGAAATCTGCACTCGGATCGAGGGGCCTTTCAGGGAGGATTGCGGGAACTCAATTAGATGACGCGAGAAACGTCGGCTGCGTTTAGTCCTTTAGGACCTTGCTGGCAGACAAACTCCACGGCATCGCCTTCATTGAGCGTTTTGTAGCCGTTCTCCTGGATGGCAGAAAAGTGTACGAAGACATCTTCGCCGCTTGACCGCTGAATGAATCCGTATCCCTTGGTTCCGTTGAACCACTTTACGACGCCTTGTTCCTTCATGTGACCTCTCCTTGTTTGCTGTGCGGTGCAATCTCAGAGCTTTTCGCGGAGTTGTTGTTTGCTGCGAGGAAGAATGGCGCGAACGAGCAGCTTATAGATGCCGCGAGCCGACCAGGAACGCCGAATGGGCGTGCGTGGGCGGCTCGATGCGATGCCTAAGTTGGGATTGTGCCGGGGCAAAAACTAAGCCATGCAATGCAGACGGCCTTCCAAAGTCAGTTACGGCCCGCCTCCGGCGCGCCGTGCTCCAGTTATGGCAGGAAATGAATGAGGATGCAAGCGGAAAATTAAGCCGTGTTGAACGGCGCACTCGCGGGAAGCGGAATGAGCCACGCGCTGAATGGGCGCGTAAAAGTGATTGATGCCGAACCGCGTTCGCAGCGGAAAACTCTGAGCGGACGAGAAGTTTGAGGGCGACGGTTACGCGGGACGGGCACAGAACGCGCATTTGCGCGATTTTTACCGTGACAGCGCGAGTTGCGCTGAAAGACTATCCTTGGATAAACACCTATTCGATCGGAGCGCTGCAGCTATGCTCAGCGCGCTTAGCGACGGTGGAGATTCTAGAAGTGCGGCAAAGGAGTTGGCATTGATTCAGGTCTCAGATTCCGGTACTGGCGAAGCGTCCCGCCGGGAGAATGCGGCGACAGACGCGTTGGTACCGGCCAGGAATTCAAAGTGGTATCTCTTGCGCAGAGAGGGTGCGGCGCTGGTGACCTATTTGCTTGACAGTGAGGTGCACACGTTTGCTTTCAGCGTGGCGGCGAATGCGATTCTCTCGTTGGTTCCATTTATTGTTTTGTTGTATACGCTGGCGCTCTCGGTCTTCCACTCGCAAGCAATGGTGAGCGTAGTGACCGACATGGTGAACTACTTTCTGCCCACGCACACAATCATTCCAAACTGGCTGCCGAACAGCATCTTAAACGCGGTTATCAGGTCATCGCGTCACGGGGTGCAGGTGTTTTCACTGATCATGATTCTGGTGGCCTGCACGGGCATATTTCTTCCCCTCGAAGTTGCACTGAACCAGGCCTGGGGCGTGGCCAAGAGCCGCAACTACCTCATGAATCAAACTGTGGCTCTTGGGCTTGCGCTGGTAATGGTGGCGCTCGCCGTCATCAGCATGTTTCTGAACACAGGAGCGCAACTGCTGCTGACTGCTGTTTTCTTTCACAACGTGGATAACTTCGCATTTAAAGCACTAACCTACGCATGGCTGGCGGTATCGACCGGTGTTGCTTCGATCGCGTTTTTCTTTTGTATTTACTGGCTGCTGCCGAATTGCGAAGTTCCCTGGAGGCCGATCCTGCGCACCTCGATCTATACCGGAATTGTGTGGCTGATATCGAAGCTCATTTTCGTCGCGGTTCTGCCGCATATGGATCTCGAGTCGCTGTATGGGCCGTTTTATGTGTCGGTCGGATTGCTGCTTTGGGCCTATGTTTCCGGGCTGATTTTGTTTGCGGGGGCGCAGTTCAGCGTGTCGCGGTGGGGTCATAAGGGATGAGCGGCGGTCGCCGGGGTCCGGGCAAAGGTTCGCTCAGAGGGGTGCGCTACATAGGGTAAAAGGCCGCCTGGGAGGTTGCAAACCGAGGCAAAGGTTCGCTCGGAGGGTTGCATTTCTTCGAGACATGAACCTACGGGGCAACCTCCCGGACTGTTTTGGTTGCTGAGAATTGAACTAATCGAGGTTTTGGGTTGCAGAGAATTTTACACATTTTTGGAAAATGCGCCGATTCGGCAAGAAATAGTGGCTTAATTTATTGATAATGAATGAGTTATTGTGATTTTGTTTGCTGTGCATTTGCGCGCGAAGATGCGCTTAGCGCAATGTACCGTCGACGAGCCTATCTGTCTCGGGTTCTGCGAGCCCCATGGAGTGAACCGAAAGTTTCAATCGTCCCTTTCCCTTTTATCGGGCTGCCTCAGCATTGCGCCGATTGGGCTAAAATGAATTAGAGTAAAGCCCGAATTAATTTGCGATCGTAGACCGCGTGGAAGGGCATGGTGCAGGATGGCATCGACAAAAATTTGCTTCTCTTCGTCAGGGGTTCTGTTGGCGGCAGCCAGCGGGATCGTATTCTCTGCTTCGGCATGGGGCCAGTCTGCCAATGTGATCAACCCTTCTGACATGTCGAAGGTGGGAACGGTGGACGCCCGCTTTGTCTCGTACAACGTGGAGATGGTTGAAGTGACCGGCGGACGTTTCTGGAAACCTTACAAATCCGCGGCTGCGGCACCGGATGCCGCGCAGCCAAAGCCGGCCGCTGACGCCAGTCAGCAGGTAGGCGTGAGTGATGCGCTGTTCGAGTATCGTTCTCCGATTGACCTGAGCAATGCACGGCTGCGCACGCTGGCGGCTGCGCTGGGCCCGGCGTACGTGCGAGTGAGCGGATCGTGGGCGAACAGCACCTATTTTCAGGACGACGATCTTCCGGCATTGAAGGATCCGCCGAAGGGATTTCGCGGCGTGCTGACGCGCGCGGAGTGGAAGGGCGTGGTGGACTTTTCGCGCGCCGTGGATGCGAAGATTGTGAGTTCGGTCGCGGTAAGTGGCGGAGTTCGCGATGCAAACGGAGCATGGTCGCCGGAACAGGCGAAGGCGCTGTACGAATACACGAAGACGATTGGGGGCAGCATTGCCGCAACGGAATTCATGAACGAACCTACCATCCCAGGGCCGGGCGGAGCTCCCGCCGGCTACGACGCGGCCGCGTTCGGAAAGGACGTGAAGGCATTCGAGCCGTTCCTGCGCAAGGAGTCGCCGAAGACTGTGTTCCTGGGGCCGGGCGGGGTGATGGAGGGGATTCCGATGCCCGTTAGCGCAGCGGGCGCGATGAACATGAAGTTGGTGGGGAGCGAGGAACTGATGAAGGCGACGGGGCCGGCCTACGATGCCATGTCTTACCACTTTTATGGGGCGGTTTCGCGCCGGTGTGGGGGCAGCATGACCCTGGAGCAGGAGCTGACGGCAGATTGGTTCGATCGAACCGACAAGGTGGAAGCTTTCTATGCGGGGATCCGGGACAAGTATCTTCCCGGCAGGAAGATGTGGCTGAATGAGACGGCGGAGGCGGCCTGCGGCGGAGACCCGATGGCCGGCGAGTTTGTGGATACGTTCCGCTTCCTGAATCAACTGGGTACGCTGGCGCAGAAAGGCGTGCAGGTGGTGATGCACAATACGCTGGTAGCGAGCGATTACGGACTGCTGCATGAAGATACCTACGAGCCGAAGCCGAATTACTGGGCCGCGCTGCTGTGGAACCGCACGATGGGGACGGTTGTGCTTGATCCCGGAACGCCCAAGGGTGGGGCCGTGCGCGTTTATGCGCAGTGTGCCAAGGCTGGAAAGGGCGGCGTTACCGTGCTGGCCTTAAACACGGTCAGCGCGCACGGACAGCAAATTACGCTGCCGCGCGATGCGGAGCGGTTTACGCTGACCTCGGCCGAGTTGACGAGCGATAGGGTGTTGCTGAACGGAGTCGAACTGAAAGCTGAATCGGATGGGGCAATTGGGCCGCTCAAGGGCGTTCATGCAAGTGCTGGAGTTCTGGAACTCGCACCGGCGAGTGTGAACTTTTTCGTGATCGGTTCGGCTGGCAATTCGGCGTGCCGGTAAGCTTGCCGGCGGTTTTGCCAAGTCCCCAACTGCGAGGGAGCCAAGGCGCGCGGCTAGCTGCTGGGGTAAGACAAGACCCGATGGCGGATGGTCAGGCTTTGTGCTCTCCCACCCATTCGCGAAAGTGCCCGCGAATGGATGGGGCACCCGGGCACCCGGCTGAGGTGCCTGGAGTTGGATGTGCATCGGAGGGAGGCGTTTGTGAGTGAAGGAGAAACAACGAAGTCAGGAAAAGGAACGCGGCAAGAAAGCGAGCCTTTGACTTAGTTTTCACCGTTGTCCCCTTGGAGCAGCTGTCACTGTTATCGGTCAACAGACTCATTTTGAAGACCCTTGCTCTGGCGCATCTGGCGGATTGCCGGCCCGGCTGAAGATTAGTGTAACTGGATTATCCCTTGCCTTTAACTTCAATTCCGGATCTGGTTCCTGCACTGGGACAACGATTGTCATCGTGTGTTTATCTCTGTCGTATGCGGATGAAATGACTGGTTGCCAACCGGCGGGATAAAACGGCGTGTCGCCGGTGTCGGTGCCGCAATTAATGTAAGGGTCGCGAAAATAGCCGTCGGGATCAGATCGGCGTCCGATCAACACTTTTGGAAGAAGAAACCCCCCGTTCCTGATCCAACGAAATACGTATTTTTCCCCCGTGTCGGCGGGAGGCAGGTAGGACTCCCACTTTAATTCTCCTGAATCGAGAATAGCGATCTTGAAATCAGGCCCGGAATTCCTCGTTCCATTCGCACTCAGAAGATAGCCCTCAATGCCAGATTTCGTGGCTATGAACTGTTCTCGATCTCTAGCTTTAGCGCGATAACCATTGGCGTCCACGGCCAGCCACTTCCAATTCACATCCCATATTCCAAGAAGCCATGCGAATTGTTTCTTGCGCTCTTCGAACGCTGCATTTTGCTTGTCGAGCCAGCCTTTGTTCCTGAGTTGCGCTAACAATCGTCGTGAATTCGGATCGGTGCTATCCGCTATGCCTGCCGCCAGAAGCTTTTGTCCAGCTTCGTATCCTGCCATCGGATCATTCAGGCTAATGGCTGATGCTGCGCGAAGTTGCCAGAGCAGTATCTGGTCAGGGTGCTTCTGCAAAAACAAGCCGCTCTGATCCATGAACTGTTTGAGCGACGCCTTTTGTTGTTCCAGGTCTGTGTTCTGCTGTGCCTGTCGCCCCAGCTCGATGAGGGCGTCGTAGTCTACTTTGTCCATGCCGGTCAGTTGTTCGGCATTCGAGTTCGACGTGGGTTGAGTGGGCTGGTTCGTCACAGGGGCAGCGCTGGCTGAACTGCCCGGCGCAAGCAGTTTCTCAATCAGCGCCTTGGCCTTGATGAGCCGCTCATCGTCGGGATAGGCAATCAGCAAGCCTGCCGTCAACTGATGCGCTTCCGTATACTTCCCGGCGTGGACGAGGTCGGTGATCTTCTTTGTCATCTCGTCCGGCGCCTGGCTGGCCAGCGCTGGATTTGCTGCCGCGTTGGGGTCAGCGGCGGGCGTGGACGGGGCCTGTGCATAGAGCAGCGAAAGACTGCTCAAGACAAGAGACAGTCCCCAAATGGAAAATCCTGGCAGTCTCCTCATAGATTCTCAGTGGTCAGTTCTGCGGCTGCGTGTTGGGAGCGGCAGGCGGCGCGTTCATTATTTCAGGATGAGCGGGAAGATAGACGTGATTAAACCAATCAACCTGGCGCTTCCAGTCGTCATCCGACTTTGCGTCCAGTATTTTGTCCAACTCACCAATCGATTTTGCCGTGCTGTCATCGTTGTCGGAATTATTCACCAATTTGGGTTCATTGGCCGGACGCTGCGGTCCCGGCCATTGAGACGGCGTAGACTGGGGTGGCTGAAAGAGGAGCTCTATATCGCGAGTTTCTGGCAGGACCACCAACGGGTCCGGTGGCTCGGAAGCCCGAGCATGGTTCCCGAACACCCCGTCAATCTGGCCTTGCAGCAATTTCGGGTCGAGCGTTGTGCCTGTCGCGCTGGGCAGGTCCACAGAGCTCGCGCCAGGGCCGAGGTTTACCAGGTTCAGAGCGTCGCCAGAACTCCCCATACCGGCTGGATCTGTGCCCAATAGCTGGCGTAGCGCATCGCTGGTTTGCCCGGCCACGGCGGCATTCTTTTTCGCCTGCTTTGCGAAACCAAGATTGTATTGGATGTTTGCATCGTTTGGCTCAAGGGCGAGAGCTTTCTGGAATTCGTTGATCGCGCCGGGATAGTCCCTTTGTTTCAACAGATAAATGCCGCTGTCGTTGAGTTGGTGGGCGGCGAGAGCTGTTTGCTGCTGGGCGGCATCGAGGGCGGCGTTCGCGGGGTCCATTGGGGCTGGAGCGTTGTTTCCTGCGCCAAGAAGCGCCTTCGCGAGCCGTTGCCCCAGCGCGGTTCCGATGGCTTGGGCCGCGTTGGTCAGCACCGGATTCAGGCCGGCAGGGGCTGCTGCGGGAGCTTTTGAAGAGGCGGCTGAGCCGCAGCTGCAACTGGCAATTGTGCCGTCACCGACGGTCGCAGCCTGCGCAGTACAAGCGCTCACCGACGCAAAGCTGAGAGTTTGTGGCCCTCCCATCAACGAAGCGCACTGAGAACTGCCATGGCAGTTGTAGGTAACAGTGCAGGAAACCTGCGCCGTCAAGCGTGGCGTGATTTGGAGAGCGCAGAGCAGCGACAAAATGCTGATTGCTTTGGCGGGCAAGCGAAAACGCGGGCGCATGGAATTCTCCACAATACCCACCTTGACCACAGGCATGGCATTGCTATGCGACAGTGGCTAGAATGCTACGCATGAAAGGTGCGCCCGTCAATCTCCATGCGACAACTGAAAACAACGACCGTCCGGTGAGATCACGTGGTGTGCGAGTTAGAGGCGGGGGGTTATGGGAGTTTGAAGGATTTTACGGCTATGGCGTTGGGGGCGCGGCCGGCGGGGAGCATGGTGAGGAGCGAGAGGGTGTCGGTGCGGGCTACGGCGATGTCGCCGGAGCGGGTGTCGACGACGAAGAGGAAGAGGCCGTTGCTTGAGAGCGCCAGGGCGGAGGGGCCGTCGCCTACGTGGATGGAGCCGATGCGGCGGCCGTCATCAGGAGCGTAGACGGTGACCCACTGGGAACGGAAGTTGGCGATGTAGAGCATGGCGTTGTCACTGGAGACGAGGCCGCGGACGGGATCGTCGCCCATGGCGTAGGCGCCGCCGACGTCGTCCTTGCTGGTGACTACTTCAGAGATGGTGTCAGAGAGGGAGTTGGAGACGAAGAGCTCGCCGCCGTCGGGCTTGAGCGCCAATTGGACGGGCCCGCGGCCTACGTCCATGAGGGTTTCCAAGGTGTCGATTTTGGGTACTTCGGGCGCGTCGGGTTTGGTTGCATCGGGCTGGCGGGCCAGGGCGATGACCATGACCTGATGGCCGGAGGAGCAGGCGACGAAGGCCTTGGACGAGTCGGGAAGGATGACGGCGTCGCTGGCGCCTGGGCAGCCGTCGATGGTGGCGCGGACCGCTCGGGTGGACGGGCGGCGGACGCTATCGATGGGAGCGGACAGGGTGGATACGTTGGCTAGATCGACGATGGTGACGCTGTTGCCGCGATGGTTGGCGACGATGAGGGTTTTGCCGTCGGGGGAGATGCGGAGGGCGGATGGCTCTTCTCCGGTTTCGATCTGGGCGACTTCGCGGCGGGTCTTCAGCTCGAGGACGGAAACGGTGTTGGAGCCGGAGTTGGCGACGTAAGCAAGGGCGCCGGTGGCGTCGACGTCGATGGCGACGGGGCGGCGACGGAGGGGGATGGTGGCGGCGACGGTGTTGTTTTCCGCGTTGATGACGGAGAGGGAGCCCTCGCCGGTTTCGGGGCCGGAGTTGACGACGTAGACCTCGTTGCGCGTGGGACTGGCAGCGACGGCGACGGGATTCAGGCCCACGGGGATTTCACGGTCGAGACGGAGATTGACCACGTCGAGGACGGTGACGGTGCCGCTTTGGCCGTTGGTAACGTAGGCGAACTCGCGGTAGTTGGGTGGGTACTGGGGGAACTGGTGGTTGTGGCAGGCGGTCAGGGTTAGGAGAATGAAGAACCCGAAGGCCGGGAGCGTAGTTCTGTGGTTTCCCACCCATTCGCCCAAAATACGGCGAATGGATGGGGCACGGTGCTGTTGTGGCAGGGAAGAGCCCGAGAAGCAGGTCCTTCGACTACGCAGGTCACCAAGCCACCCCAGCGACGAAGACCTGTCGCCGGGGACCCCGGTAGCGTGGCCTGCTTCGCTCAGGATGACAGCTTCTTGCTGTCCGCGGAGCTTGCGTGCGCCTCTCATGCGGCTAGACCGCTGGGGATGGTACGGGGAGGACGCGGGGCAGAGTGCGGCTGACGACGGGGGCTATCTGCTCAAGCTCGTCCATCATGCGGGCAAACTGGTCGGGATAGAGGGATTGCGGGCCGTCTGAGAGGGCCTTCTCCGGGTGGTTGTGGACTTCGACCAGGACCCCGTCCGCTCCGGTGGCAATGGCGGCGCGGGCCATGGGGAGTACGCTGTCGCGGCGGCCGGTGCCGTGGCTGGGATCGACCAGGATGGGCAGGTGGCTGAGGCGCTGGACGGCGGGGATGATGCTGAGGTCGAGGGTGTTGCGGGTGTGGTCGGCAAAGGTGCGGACGCCGCGCTCGCAGAGGATGACCTGGTAGTTGCCCTCGCTCATGATGTACTCGGCGGACATGAGGAACTCCTCAAGGGTTGCCGAGAGGCCGCGCTTGAGCAGGACGGGCTTGCGCAGGCGACCGGCGTGCTTGAGCAGCGAGAAATTCTGCATGTTGCGCGCGCCGATCTGGATGACGTCAGCGTATTCGGCTACGAGTTCGAGGGATTCGTTGTCGATGGCTTCAGTGACGATGCGGAGGCCGAAGCGATCGCGAATATCGGCCATGATCTGCAGAGCTTCAAGGCCGAGGCCCTGGAACGCGTAGGGCGAGGTGCGGGGCTTGTAAGCGCCGCCGCGGAAGAACTGAGCGCCGGCGGCGGCGATCTTCTCCGCGATTTCGAAGGCCTGTTCGCGGCTCTCAATGGAGCAGGGGCCAGCGATGATGGCCAGGCTGCGGCCGCCGATGGCGGCTTCAGAGCAGGTTCCCGAGGCTGGAAAGCTGACGATGGTGTCTTCTTCCTTGACGTCGCGGCTGGCGAGTTTGTAGGCCTTGGAAACGCGGATGACTTCGGCGACTCCGGAAAGCGCTTCGATGTTGCCGCGGTCGACGGCGTTCTTGTTGCCGGTGATGCCGATAGCTGTGCGCTGTGCGCCGGGAAGGGGATGGGCGCGAAAGCCCAACTGCTCAATGTGATCGCAGACGGCCTGGATTTCTTCCGGCGTGGCCTGCGCTTTCATGACAACTAACATGACTAGCCCTCAAAACCCCAGTTTAAAGGGTCTGACGGCGAAGGGCAATGATTGCTGGATAGATGGGGCGACGCGCGATGGGGGAGGCAGTGCTGAATCGGGCTCCCGAGGAGGAAGCCCGAGGCGTTTACCGTTTGGTGTTTCTGGCGCCGGGCCGGGCAACGAACGCCGCGGGGGCAACTACAATTCCGATGAAAACCAAGGCAATCAAGAGGTCAGCCATTCAATTTCTCTCCGTGTACGATCCTTCGCACGTGTTCTGAGGACTGTATTGATTTGAATCATGCGCTTGACGGAGAGGAAATGAAATAACACTTTTAATGAGGGTCTATGTCGAATGGTGTTATTGGAGTATTACCAATGAGGGGGCAGGGATGTTCGGGCGGAGGATGGGTGGATGGGAGCCCTGCTGTGTCGTATCCCAGGTCCCCAACTGCGAGGGATCTCCACCCCTGGAGGTGGACCTTTCCGTGGGGGCCCCGGACCCAGGGCACCCAGCGTCGGTGATGCGTAACTACCTTGGATTGATGGAGTTGCGGGCGGCGGTGCGCTTTTGGGCACGCCATTTGAAGGCGAGGAAGGCCAGGTAACCAAGCTGGATGACCCAGGTTACGGTGTAGGCGGCTATTACGAACTGGTGATCGAGAATTGCTTTTTCGTCCATACATTTTCTCCGGGGGGAGCGGGTTGGTGATTAGTTGAAGGCCTCGAGGGCGCTTTGGGCTTCAGCGGCGGCGATTTTCTGCTGCCTGCGCTCGACGTGGATGCGCAGCGCAAAAATGAGAATACCCCAGGCGAACCATGCGCCCATGTTCCAGAAGAAGGCGGGGAGCATGGAGGGGTCCATGCCGGAGCCTTCAGCGCCGCCGAAGACGGGGGCCGGGTGTTGGGTGCGCCACCAACGATTGGCCATGTAGACGATGGGGACGTCGAGAGCGCCGAAGATGTTGAGGACGGCGGCGAGGGTTTGCATCTGCGAGCCGGCGGCAAAGCGGCGGAGAAGCAGGTAGCTGACGTAGATGAGCCAGAGGACGAGGGTGGTGGTGAGGCGCGCGTCCCATGTCCACCAGATGCCCCAGGCGCGGCGCCCCCAGAGGGGCCCGGTCGTGAGACCAACCGTGCAAAAGACGACGCCGACCTCGGCACCCGCGAGCGCCCATGCATCGGAAATCTGCGCCCAGTCTGGATGACTGCGGCGAAATGACAGGAATGCGATGGAGCCGAGGAAACTAACGGCGAATGAGGTGAACGACACGGAAAACGAGGGGACGTGGTAGAAGATGATGCGGAAGATTTCGCCCTGCGCGGCGTCGAGGGGCGCGCCGTAGATGGCCATGTAGAAGCCCCAGAACATGAGGGCTATGGTGAGGACGATGTAGAGGCCGAATAGTGCTTTCTTCATGGTGGGTCCTGATGGGGCACTCTCAGTTTACGACGCGGGCGGCGGGGAGATGTGATCCAAATCACGCGGCGTGGGAAGAGTAGATCGAAGGGTGGGATATGCATTTCAATTCGGCCGCAGACGACGATTCGCCACAAAGCAAAAAGGCCCCGGTAGTCAATCCGGAGCCCTTTTGCAATTACATGTAACGCCAGTGGGTGGCGCGCCGCCTGAGACACACTTGCAATGTAGCGCATTTTGCGGGCCGAGTAAAGATTCAAGCGGCCACTTGCCGGGGTTTTACCTTGTTGACGGATTTGTTTCTGGAGGCGACCCAGAGGTCGTGGCCGCTCTGGAGGCCGATCCAGAACTGGGCCGAGTTGCCGAAGTAGCGAGCGAGACGGAGGGCGGTGTCGGCGGTGATGCCGCGTTTGCCGCGAACCAGATCATTGACCATGGGCGCGGAGATGTGGAGTTCCTTGGCGAGACGGTACGCGGAGAGGCCGAGGGGTTCCATGAACTCTGTCAGGAGAATCTCGCCGGGATGGATGGAGAAGGCAAATGGGATTTTGTCCATGGGCTCCTGGATGATTCGAGCTTCGAAATTCCGACCGAAGAACCCGAAAAGCAACCGCAGATCCTTCACTCACCACCCCCAGGGTGAGAAGCGCCTGGGGCCCCGTTCGTTCAGGATAAGACAGCTTCTCGTTACTAACTGCGCGCTCGAAGACGATCATACGAACTTCAATGCGGATCAAGTACAGGATAACGGATAACTGCTGCGGCTATTCGGCGTGGAAGACTACGTCGAAGAGGAGCAAGCTGGTGGTGGTGAAGATGACGTCGTAGCCGAAGAGGAGCTTGATCCAGAGGTTGGGGTCGCCGTCGCCGGTGAGGATGGAGGTGGTGGCGCGGACCATGGCGAGCAGTGCGGGGATGAAGATTGGGAAGAGGATGAGCGAGAGGAGCAGTTCGCGATTGCGGCTGCGGATGGAGAGCGCGGCGAAGAAGACGCCGTTGCCGACGAGTGCCCATGTGCCGAGAGGGAGAACCAGAATGAGAAGCCAGGCCTGACCCTCGATGTGGAGGTTGTACATGATGAGGAAGATGGGCGCGAGGATGATTTGGACGATGGTGACGAAGAGGAAGTTGGCGATGACCTTGGCGAGATATAGCTCCGCACCTGGGGTGGGAGCCATGCGCTGCGCGTCGATGACCTGGTGGCGGATTTCGCGGGCCCAGGCCTGGTTGAGGGCGCTGACGGAGGCGAACATGGTGGCCACGGAGAGCACACCACCAGCGATGTCGCGGGAGAAGTCGCCGTGGGGGTCGAAGGCGATGGAGAAGAGCACGACGACGAGGAGAGAGAAAAAGAGCATGGAGACGAAGGCGTCGAGGGAGCGGAGTTCGATGCGGAGGTCTTTGATGAGGTGGGTCCAGAGGGCGCGGGTCATTTCTTTCTTCCCTCTGTGTTGGTTCTTCGTCCATCCCCGGTCCCCAAGTGCGAGGGACCGGGGGCACCCAGATCTTTGTTTGGTGTGACGTCTTTGGTGATGTCGGCTAGCTGGACTTCCACTTCTAATGCCTGGGCTGCGCGGAGGTAGTCAGCGGGGCAGAGGATGAGCTGGGTGCCGCGCGCGCCGGCGGAGACGCTGATCTGATCGAACAGGATGGCGGTTTCATCGACGTAGACGGGATAGGGTTTGCGTGCGCCGAAGAGGGTGACGCCGCCGCGAATGTAGCCAGTGAGGGGCTGGACGTCTTTGAGAGGAGCCATCTCGGCTTTGCGCAGGCCGGCGGCGCGGGCGAGTTTCTTGAAGTCGAGCTCGGCGTCGCCGGGGACGACGGCGAAGCGGTAGATGTCGGGGCCACCGGTTACGAGCAGGGTCTTGAAGACCTGCTCGGGCGGCATGCCGATCTTCTTTGCCACACTGATGGCGGTGAGGTCGTCAGGATCGACTTCGTATTCGCGGAGTTCGAAGGGGATTCCGAGGGTTTCGAGGAAGCGGGCGCCGTTGGTCTTCATAGGGTGGGGTTTCCCTGCTCAAACGATGCTACGCGGCCGGCCTTGAGGGCGAGGACCCAGTCGGCGATGGGGGCGGCGTGCTCGCGCTGGTGGGTGGTGATGACGATGGTGCGGTTCCCCTGGCGGAATTTGGCGAGGAGCTGGACCATCTGGCTGACGGACTCCACGTCCATGTTGGAGAAGGGCTCGTCGAGCAGGAGCAATTCGGGCGCCGGGAGCAGGACGCGGGCGAGGGAGGTGCGCTGGCGCATGCCTTGCGAGTACTGTCCGAAGGGGCGAGTGAGATCGGGGTCGAGGCCGACCTGGCGCAGGGCTTCGGCGGGGGTGAGGCAGTCCCGGCCGGGGTAGAGCTTGGCGAAGTAGCGGAGGTTTTCCTGGGCGGTTAGCTCGTCGTAAAGCATGGGGGCGTGGGACATGTAGCCGATGCGGTCGCGGGCGTCGTGGGGGTCGAGGTTGCCGAAGAGCTTGACGGTACCGAAGCTGGGGCGGAGCAGGCCGGCGAGGATGCGGAGGAGAGTGGATTTTCCTGCGCCGTTTTCGCCGATGAGGACGTAGCAGCGGCCTGGCTCGAGGTCGACGGAGACCTGGCGGAGGGCGGCGAATGATCCGAAGAGCTTGGAGACGCCTTCAAGATGCGCACAGGGGCGGGCGCAGAGGTGCGTCTCGATGGCGGCGTTGGCGCTCATTGCTAGGAGGCCGGGTTGGCGGGCTGAACGGCGCTGGATGCTGTCTTTGCTGGAGCGACGGCAGGTTTTGCCGGAGCGCCGTTGGGGCCGGCGGGGGCGTATTTGCTGGCGCACTTGGCCTGGAGAACGGAGGCGTGGAAGACACCGTCGCGGCCGTAGGAGCCTTCTGCGAGGGCCTGGGAGTCGTCTTTGAATGTGTCTGGTGGCGGCTCGGAGCCCTTGTAGCTGATTTTCAGGAGGCGGCCGGCGCCGGCCTTGGGGTTGTGGCTTTCAAACTCGTTCATGACGAAGTCGACGTGGGGGCCGTTGTGCTCAATGGAGCCGGGGACGACGAAGCCCTCGACGCGGAGCTGGGAGTGGTAGGCTTTGTCGCCCATGCCGCCGAGCTCGGCAATGGTGACGTAGTAGCTTTTGTTGGCGCCGTATCCGGAGAAGGCAAGCCAGACGATGGTGCCGACGATGACGGTGGCCGCAATCCCGATGCGCAAGGTGTTCGAGGAAGTTTTCATGCCCAACCTTTTCAATTTCAACCATACGAGGGTATGGGGGTGGGGTCAACCATCGGAGGGATGATGAGTGATTTGGGTCACACCGGGGAGGGCTGGATTCCCGGAAAGAAACGGGTTCCCGATTGGGGAAACGGGGATTGGAGGCAGAACGAGGAGAAGAAGCAGATTCTTCGACTCACCACCCCCGAACTCCACTCCGCAGACGAAGGCCTGTCTGCGGGGGCCTTACGCGAGTCAGTTGCTCCTGATGACGGGCGTGTAAACCCAATGGAATCAAAAGCACTTTTCCGGTCATTTTAGTTGTAACTCGCGTACGCGAGTCAAGATGCTCAGAATGACGGGCATTTGTAAAGGGCGATCCGGGGTTGTTGACAAATGGGGAGAGTACGGCAAGCGCCTCGTTGCGGTTGTAGTAATACGCATCGCCGTGGATCTGATTGCTTCCGGACTTGGTGGTGACGTTGAGGTTGCCGCCGGGGCTGCGGCCGGATTCGCTGTTGCCGGTGGTCTGGAGCGTGTACTCGTCGAGCGCGTCGATGGGAAAGACAACGCCGGGGATGCCGCTGATGCCGCCCTGGTTGACCGCGTCCACGTTCAGGTACAGATCGTTGTTGTCGGTGCCGTTGATGGTGTAGTGGATCTGGTTGCTGCGCGTGCCGTTGACCGAGCCGGAGTTGTTGTAGCCGGCAAAGGCCACCGAGGAGCCGAGGAGCTGAGTAAAGTCGCGGCCGTTGAGGCGGGGATGCGGTTATTGCGTGGACACTTCGTAGGCGGTGTGGGCGGGAAGGAAGACGCGCACCGTGGTTCCATGGCTTTCGGCTTCAGTGCTGCTATCGATGCCGATGCTGCCGCCGTGGCCTTCGACGAACTGGCGGGCGATGAACAATCCGATTCCTGTACCGACCACAGAACGTGTGGTGAAGAATGCGTCGAATACCCTGGGCAGGATTGCGGGCGCGATCCCCACGCCATTGTCCGCAACGGTGAGGAGAATTCCTTGCGATGGGAGCGCGGTGTCGATTACTGAAATCTCAAGAGTGCCGCCGGAAGGCATTGCATAGATTGAATTCATGATGAGGTTCGAAAGCACCTGCATCATTTCGCCGCTGCGCAGCATGACTTTCCTGGAAGAATCGAACGACCTGGTCAGGGTGATGCCGGCCGCGATGCAGCGTGGCTCGTAAATCGCGATGGCCTGCTCCGCGATCACGATGAGAGTGGCGCGGCTGGCGGAGGCATTCTCCCGGTAGTAGCCCAGCGTCTGCTTGGCGATGTGCGAAACGCGCGCCAACTCGCTTTCAGCGGAGGCCAGGTATTTGATTCCCTCGGGGCTGGTAACGGCATTGCGGAGCAGGTAAAGGAGGTTCACCACGGCTTCGAGCGGGTTGTTGATTTCATGCGCAATGGTTGCGGCCATGCGGCCTGTGGCGGCAATTTTTTCCGCCTGCAAAAGGGACTGCTCCATTTGTTTGCGGCTGGATATATCGCGGAGGATCTTCGATGCGCCAATGACCCGGCAATCGGCGTCCCGGATGGGCGATATGGTGATGGAGACATCGATGAGCCGGCCATCTTTGGTTAAACGAACCGTGTCGAAATGTTCGACCCGTCTGCCTGCCTGAATGTTTTCGAGGATCTCCTTCTCGTCTGGGTGAAGGTTTTCGGGGATCAGCCTGAGGATCGATTCACCGATCATTTCTTCCGCGGTGTATCCGAGGACGCGGGTTGCAGCGGCGTTCCAGCTGGTGATGATTCCATTCAGATTCTTGCTCAAAATCACGTCTTCGGATGAGTCGACGATGGCCGCGAGTTCGGCGAGGTGTTTGGCACTCTCGCGCAACGCCTCTTCGGTCTTGCGAATCTCGGTCATGTCGCGGATCGTACCGAGAATTCTGCCATTGGGGGCATCTGACTCAGGTTGGAGATTTCCCTTGACTTCGATGCGGCGAAGGGTTTTGTCCGGGAGATAGATCAAGCCTTCAAAATGCAGTGGTTCTCCCCTTTGTGCCGTGCGCTGGAAGGCCTGCCGAAAACGATCGCGGAAGTCGGGATGTACAACGTCGCGCAGGAATTCCGCACCATTGATCAGGCCCTCTTCCTTAGTTCGGCCGAAGATCTCATACATTCGATCGTTTTCCCAGCTACCTTTGTCTTCGATCGTGTCCCAGACAAAGACTCCGAGCTTTGCGACCTCGGTGGCGAGTTTGAGCCTGGCCTCACTCTCGCGCAGCCGCTGGGCACCCACGACGGTGGCGGTCATGTTGCGGAAGGCGTCGTAAACACCTTGAATGCGACCGTTTTCATAGACAGGAATAAGCGAGTAGCTCCAATAGTGGTCTTCAAGCACTCCATTGATAATGATGGGGATGAACATGTTGTCGCGCACGGCGGTCTCGCCCTTGTAGAAGCAGGCTTCGAGATCCGCGCCTACCAGGTCCCATGCCTCATGAAACACTTCGCGATAGAAACCGCCGAGAGCTCCGGGGTGTTTCAGAGTGAGGGTGGAAATGGCGGCGTCGTTGTAAAGGAACACCATCTCCGGGCCCCAGGAGAGGATGGTTGGAAAAGGGGAATGGAGCATGAGGTTTACGGATGCGACGAGGGTCTCGGACCACTCTTCAATGGGCCGCAGGGGGGTCATCGACCAGTCAAAGGCACGAATGCGACCAGCCATTTCGCTGTTTCCGGTGATCAGAATGCTCGCGCGGTCCGTGAGGGCTGCTTTGTTCATGAGATGGTCGATTGTTTTGGACATTCAGGGGTTCTGTGCTGCTGGTGCGATCTCGATTTGAGCACGCTGGAGGATCTCCAAGATGTATCCAATTGACCGTTGGTGGCGCGCAGTTGCCGATCGAGTCTCTGGACTGAAACTCAACCGGCAGCCTGCGTGGGCCAAGTCTTATGGGCGGCCAGGTTCACTCCGCGGAAGCGAGGGTTTGTGCGGCGCGGTCGAGGGCGAGGGTTAAGACGACGAGTTGCTGGGCGGCGCGGGTGGCGTCTTTGGCGTCGACGGACTCATTGACGCCGGGGATGACGACGGCGGCGTAGCCGGTGTATTCGCCGGGTGCGTAGATGGTGTGTCGGTACCAGGGGCGATTGGGCAGGCCGGCGTCGGAGATGAGCGCGGTTTCAGTCTGGCGCAGGGCGAGATTGAGTTTGGCGAGATCGCCGGTGGGGGCGGACTGCAGGGCGTGCACCTTTTGGGCGGCTGCGGTAAGACGCGCGGACGCGGCGAGGACGGGGGCAAAGTCGAGGCCGCTGAGATGCGTGTCAGAGGCTTTGCGTTTGGCGGCGCCGATGTAGGAGTCGATCTGGTGGGCGTAGGTGACGTAGTCGTAAGGCAGGACGTCGGTGTCTGCCATGCGCAGGGCTTCAAGGCCGAGGACGCGAGCCATCTCCTGGAGATAGACGAAGTGAGGATCGGCGTTCTGGACGTACCAGGCGTAGTTGTCGAAGACGGAGTGATAGACGCCATAGGGTCCGCCGGAGCTGATGTCGGTGGAAGGGACGCCGATGTGCTGGAGGAACGGAGTGAAGTCGGAGCCGGAGCCGAGATCGCCGACGTGGACATCATGGTCGGTTTCGGGCGGGGCGTTGGAGGCGCGGTGTTCGTCGGCGTCCGGGCGGGCGTTCTTCCACTGCTGGTAGACGGTTCCGCCTAAGGGGCTGGGGACGTCGTGGGTGAGTTCGCGGATGAATTGCTTCAGCGATGGAACGGCGGCGGCGGAGAAGTCCGGACCGGCGACGGCTACGTCGGTGTTGAAGTAGGCAACGGCGCGCTCGAGGGTTTTTGCGTGCTGCTCGACCCACTCGGTTGAGCCGATGAGGCCTTCTTCTTCGGCATCCCAACTGCAGAAGAGAATGGTGCGTTTGGGACGCCATCCCTGCTTGATGAGCGCGCCGACGCCATGGACAGTTTCCAGCATGGCGGCGGTGCCGCTGTTGGGATCGACTGCGCCGTAGACCCATGCGTCGCGATGATTGCCGACGACGACCCAGTCGTCTGGATAGTCCGAGCCTTTAATTGTTCCGATGACGTCCCAGATGGTTCGGCGCTGATAATCCTGCTGGGAAATGAGATGGGCGGTAACGCCACCGGGGCCTACGTGATAGCGGAAACCGAGCGCGCCTTGCCAGCCTTGCGGGACACCCTGGCCTTTGAGAGCCTGCAGGATGGGTGAGGCGTCGTGATAGCTGATGGGCATGGATACGATGTGGGGCTGGTTGCCTTCAGGGGAGACGCGGGCGGAGTCGGGGAGGTCAGGCGTGGAGGCGACTCCAGGGGTTTCGGGGTCGCCGGGATATTTGAAGAGGTACTGGACTGAGCCGCGCTGGACGCCGGTTTCAGGCCGCCAGGGGCCGATGGGCCAGGCATCGCCTTTGTAGAAGCCGTCGTCTTGCGGGTCAGAGTAGATGAGGACGCCGACGGCGCCGCGCTGCTCGGCAAGATAGACTTTGACGCCGCGAAAGTTGGAGCCATAGCGGCAGAGGACGATTTTGCCGTGGAGATCGATGTGAAGGGCGGCGAGCTGGTCGAAGTCTTCAAGGCGGCCGTAGTTGGCGTAGACCACGTCGCCGGTGACGTCGCCGGAGCCGGATGAGCCATTGAAGGGCATGACGACGCGCGGGTCGTCCTGGTAGGGATCGTTGTCGACGTGCTCGCGGGTGGGGCCGGCAATGAGCGATTTACCGGCGGCGTCGAAGGCTTCAAAGTGGACGACTTTGGGCTGATTCATCAGCACGCGGTAGGGAACGATTTCTGTATCGAGGCCGGCGGCGCGGAATTTCTCGGCAACGTATTCGGCGGTTTTGTGGTCTTCCGGCGATGAGGCGATGTGGGGCTCGGCGGTGAGGGTTTTGAGGTGCTGGCCGGCGAGCTTGGCGTCAGGGACGGCGAGGAACCTCTCTTCGATTTTGGATTCGGCGGAGAAGTCGGTGTAGCCGAAGACGGTGGGGGTGGCGGGGGTCTGCGCAGGGAGCGGGCCGGTGGAAAGGGCCAGGAGCAGTGGACAGGTGAGGAGCGAAACGTTGAACGAACTGCGCAGATTGACCATTGGCATCCTTGATTGGAGATTGCGGGTTCTTCGATATTTGCTTTGGTATAGAAATCTACTAGATTTCAGATCAATTCGCCGAGGGGCGCTCGACGGTGTCGACGACCAGCGCTTCAACCGGGCCGCGGGTGGCTTCGAGCTTGAGGCCTAGCTGCTGCTGAAGGGCGACGAAAAGTGGTGGGGTGGGTGCGTCTGCGGAGGCGACGGGGACCTCGCCGCCGA
>Ga0182016_10003055_pt1 | contig 19333 bp, 20 predicted proteins | sample 712S2MmetaG_FD_120491 | JGI IMG/M metagenome (GOLD analysis project Ga0182016, IMG submission 120491) | Permafrost microbial communities from Stordalen Mire, Sweden - 712S2M metaG | ecosystem: Environmental > Terrestrial > Soil > Wetlands > Permafrost | place: Sweden: Stordalen | collected...
CCCCTTACCGAGTTCTGTAACAACGGCGCGAGCGCATGCACCGTCAGCGGCGGAGAGACTACCGTCGGCACGGACTACCTGTTCTTCAGCGTCTACCGCGGAGCCAAAGGTGCTCCGTGCAGTACCAGCGCCGGTAATGGTTGCGTTATGAGCTACAGCGTGAACAATCCGACGGCAACTCCGGCCGCGCCGGGGATGGGGAATATTACGGCTGTCGGCACGAATGGCTGCTGGTCGACGAGCGGACTGGTAGTTGACAGCGCCAACGGTGAGACCGGCGACTCGGAGGTTTACTTCATCGGTTTGGGCACCAATAACGCAGGCAGTGAATCCGGTCCAACTAACTCGACGAATTGCACGACCGGTACCGGAACTACGATTGGCGCCACGCAGGCGTTGCAAGCCACCCCGTAGGAAGTGAGCACGACCATTTGTTGAGCATGAAACTTTAGTAATTCACTCTTCGTGCCGATAGAAGAGAGCGCGGTACCGTGTCGCGCGTGAGTCATTGTATTCTGTGGATCATAAGTGAACCTGTCATGGTAGAATGAGGGCATAATGAGCCAATCGGAAGAGACAAACCAGGGTACTCCTGCAGACATGCGCGAGGAGACCGTCAGGAAGCCATACGTCAAACCCGAATTTCGGCACGAGAAGGTATTTGAAACCATGGCGCTGAGTTGCGGCAAGGTTCAGACCACCCAGGGCTCGTGCCACAGTAATCGTAAGAATTCCTGATCGCTGAGATTCGATGGACTCACCAACCGATCTCCGCGACACGGCGAAACGCAGCCTGCTGGCGGAGGTGGCTTGCAGGTTTGGCCAAGTGCAACTCAAGGTCACTGGAACCAGCATGATCCCATCCGTGTGGCCTGGCGACATTCTTACAATCAATCGAAGCAGCGCCGCCGAGGTGTTTCCCGGACAGATTATCCTGTGCTATCGCAACCAGGGGCTTGTCGCTCACCGTTTGACCCGCAAGACCGGCAACCTCCTCATTACGCGCGGCGATGCCCTTCCCTGCTATGACCCTCCTTTTCAAGAAGACGAACTGCTGGGACGCGTGGTTTCCATCCTCCGCAACGGCCGCCGAATCGATCCCTCCCCGGCCTGGTGGCAACGTGCCGGAGGCTGGATTCTGAGGCGCTCGCAACTTTCTACTCGCGTGCTGCTCGGCTTGCGGACGCGCCTCGGGGCCAAAACTACATGAGTCTGATACAGGATTTGAGCAAACGGGCCCTCGCTCTTGGCGTTCCCTTGAGTGTCCAGATGGACCTCACCTATCGATGCAATGAGCGCTGCGTCCATTGCTACCTTGACCACGAAGACCACGGTGAAATGACCACCGCCGAGATCAAGGGCGTGCTCGATCAGCTGGCCGCGGCTGGTGTGTTCTACCTGGTCTTCAGCGGCGGCGAAATCTTCATGCGCATGGATTTTTTCGAGTTGCTGGAATATGCGCGCTCGCTGACCTTTTGCGTGAAACTAAAGACCAACGCGTTCATGATCGGCGACAAGGAAGCCGACCGTCTGAAGAGCCTGCACGTGGACTCCGTGCAGGTCAGCATCTACTCGCACCGTCCCGAGGTTCACGACGCCATCACCAAGCTTCCCAGGTCGCTGGAGCGAACAACCGCCGGTATTCGCAGGCTGCGCGAGCGCGGAATCAAAGTCATTATTGCCAATGTTCTGATGCAGCAGAACCTGAGCGACTATGCGGGCGTGAAAATTCTGGCCAGGGAGTTGGGTGCCGAGTACACGATTGATCCCACGATCACCCCGATGATGAGCGGCGACCGTTCGGTCATTCAATTAGGCATCGACCGCGCGGAGTTGGAGAGCGTCTTCCGCAATCCGGAACTTGTGGGCAACGTGAACGACTTCTGCACGCCGCCGCCTCCCGTGGATGACGATGTGCTGGACGAGATGCCGTGTAGCGCCGGGCACACTGCCTGCTACGTGTCACCCTATGGAGACGTGTATCCGTGTGTGCAGTTTCCTCTGCCCACCGGCAATCTCAGGAAGCAAACATTTCTGGAAATCTGGCGTGACTCCACGCAGATGAACGAGGTGCGGTCGATTCGCGCGCGCGACCTGCCGACCTGTTCCACCTGTTCGCATGTAGGCAGTTGCACCCGCTGTCCCGGCCTGGCTTACATGGAGGGCAACATGCGTGGGCCGTCGTCGCAGGACTGCGAGAAATCCTACGCTCGCACCGGCATTCCCTCCGCGAACATGCTTCTGAAGGCTTCCGCCGCAACGTCCGCGTCAGATTTCATCCAGATTACCGGTATGCGGCAGGAATTGTAGCTGTGGTCTGCTGCAGCATCACCACGCACCGCGCAAGAGTCGCTTCGCGAGCCGGAGGACGCGTATCGGATGATAGAACCAACGCGCCCCGCTCGGGAGATGTACCATCCGCCACTCCGACGAACCGGGTGTCAGAAACAAGCGCACGAAGAGCAGGACTCTGTCCATCCTGCGTTCGCGCATCTGCGCAAACATCCCGAAGTACGCTAGAGATTCAGGCGGAAACTGTTCGGCGCCGCTGACGGCGTTTTGGAAAAGTGCGGATGCCATCGCCGAGGCTTGCGGATCCTGTGCCATCAGCGTACGCAGTTCAGCAGGAATCCTCACGTCGCCGATCTTTTCCGCCATCAGCAAGGCGACGGCTACAATGCGTTGCAGGTGACATTGCAATGCAATCCCGGCGATCCGGCTCCCATCGATGGATTCCGAGCCGAGAAGGGCCGCAATATCGACTACCCAGCCGAGCCTGGACCACAAGTGTTTGGCACCATGAACCGCAAGCGCGAGAAATAGATCGTCGGCCGCAAGGGTCTTGACCGGTACCCCAATCACCTCCACCGTCACCGCGCGCCGCATCATCGCTTCCAGAGGCAGGTCAAGCGAGAAGAAACGCGGAGCGAGCGCCCATTGCAGTTCAAGCAAAGTCTCATTGCGAAGAAGACCAATCTCGCACTGTGACCGCAAGAACGACTCTTCATGGATACTCGCGATATCCTCAACGGCTGCCCAGCCCTTCTCTTGCAATACTATGCGGGCCAACTTAATGTCCTCTGGCAAGAACAGGAAATCGAGGTCTGCGTAGGAGCGTAAGGTTACGTTCGAATACAAAATGGCCGCTAAGGACGGCCCTTTGAATGCTAAGACGGGTATCTGGCGCTCAGAAAGGTCACTGATAACTTGTACCAAAACGGCGCTTAGTTTCACCGCCTGCGCCCCGGCTATGCGGCTGTGAGCCTCCAGTGCAGAGGACTTTGGAACTGACAGGTTGTAAGCGCGCAGGTTCCAACAAAGCAGCGGGGTAAGTCCATGGTGTTCGGCAAACTCAGTTACTTCGTTCCAGTCCAGATCTTTCGGAATTTCGACGGGAGCCTGCTGGCGACGGAGATGTAAGGTGGCAGCAGCCACCACAAACCGGCAAACCAGAGACATCCGAGATTCTGAGGCGGCTCTTACATCCAATTCCGTATCCACGCATCAATCATAGCGAACGAGTAGCTGAAAGAACACGCCTTCAACGAATCCCCGGGTAGATTGACTGTAACCCATAGGCTGACACCTTTTCTTGCGATAAGACACTGGCGTGGGACCTCCACTTCTCACCAACTTGGGAACACAATCATAGGGTTCGCCGAAAAAAATGAAGCTACCGGAACCAATCTGCAACTTTCCTGTTTCTGTGTACAACTCCAAGCCAGCAACTCTCATCAATATCGTTACGCTGAGTAGGTGGTCGGAAGACGACTACCGGCGATGAGTCTGGCAAGGGATCTGAAATTTGCGCCACGGATCGCTCCAGGTGCAACCGACAGCAATACCGCTTTTTGCCAGTAACGTCCACCACACGCTTTCGATGTTCTCAAGTCGGGGGCGAATAATGCGGGAGAGAGTTAGCTCTTTCCTGGTTTCTGACCAACTCGGTATTGCCAACAGTTCAGTTCAACGTTGTAGTCCGGATATGGACTACCAGAGAAGTAAAACAACACAACCTCTCTTAAGGAGAATTCCAGATGAAAAACGTTATGGAAACCCTTCGCTCGCTGAATAACGATGAGTCCGGCCAGGATTTGATCGAATACGCCTTGATCGCAGCTCTGCTGTCGCTGGGCGCCGTCGCCACCATGAAAACCCTGTCCACAGGGATCAACAGCGTCTTCACCTCCATCAACGGTCAGTTGACCGCTGCGTAGAGCGTATTTCAAGCCGTTGGATCCCGGAGTTACCGCTTTCGGGGTTTAGGGCTAGGTGCCTCGTAGGGTACGCCATCTGCGAATCTGGTCCATTAGTGAGTGAATCGGATGAGTCAGGGAGACGCTTTCCGGTGTTTTCCTGACCATCCGAGACTCTCGAATCAGTCTGGCAGTTCATCAAGGCGGAGGCTAATGACAACCGATTCCCTATTTATGGCTGGCGCATTAGCTGTCGCGGTAATCGGCAGCGCAACAGATATCGCGACTCGCCGAATTCCGAACAGACTTACTTACTTTGCAATGCTGGCTGCATTGGCCGGGCGCTTCGCAGTGCATGGCTGGCGTGGACTTGGAAGTGGCATTGCCGGTGGACTGATTGCCGGCGGAGCGTTTCTGGTCTTTTTCTTGATCCGTGCCATGGGAGCAGGCGACGTCAAGCTAGTCACAGCGGTTGGCTGCTTCGTCGGCCCCACTACTGCCGTCGAAGTTGTTCTCGCCTCTACCATTGCCGGTGGAGTTTTCGCTCTCATCTTTGCACTGTGGCAGGGGAGATTGCGTATCGTGCTTGCGAATGTCGTCAAGATCCTCCGCTTCCATGCAACGGAAGGAGCTGAGGTACATCCGAGCTTGAACCTTTCCAACCCGCAATCGACCCGTCTGCCTTATGGTGTAGCGATCGCGGCGGGAGTTTTGTACTCAGCTATGGCTTTTTATTGCCGAGGTGGCATATGAATCTGAAACGAATTGCATTGGCGGTTGGGTTGTCTCTGGCCATCGCGTTTGTCGTGAGCTACGCATTTTATGCTCGAGTCCGAATGCAGCAGTCCCAAAGCAACGTCATAAGGGTGGTCGCGGCCTCCAGGGCGTTAAACGCCGGATCGCCGATCACCATGGACAGCGTTACGTTGATCGACTGGCCTTCCAATATGCCGTTGACCGGTGCATTCACCAAGCCCGAAGAACTCATCGGCCGCGCAGTGATTTATCCCATTGACGAGCGTCAGCCGATTCTTGAGCACGAGGTTGCTGCCGCAGGTTCTGGAATCGGTCTGACCGTGAAGATTCCCGAAGGGATGCGCGCGGTGTCGGTCCACTCCAATGACGTCGTCGGAGTCGCCGGCTTCCTCTATCCAGGATCGCACGTCGATGTGCTGGTGACATCGAAGGTCGCGAATTCGCCCGACCCGATGACCCAGACCATCCTCTCCAATGTAGAGGTACTCACCGCAGGGCAGAAGATCGAGCCAGACCCAACGGGTAAGGCGGAAACCGTCAGTGTCGTCACCCTGCTGCTCAAGCCCGAGGATGGGGAAAAATTAGTCCTGGCCACGTCGCAGGGAACCATTCAATTTGTCCTTCGTAATGGCGCCGATCAGAACAGCCCCGCCACGAGGGCAGTTGATATGACGGATTTGATGACCGGCTCTAAGAAGCCCCCCGTACTGGAAAAGAAGGTCGTGGTGAAAGCTCCACCACCTCCCCGCGATATCAGGCCTCTGGCTTATGAAATTGAGACCATTGCCGGTGGCAAGCGGTCAGTCGACAAGTTTGAGTAACTATTGATTCCACATAGAGGATATCTCGAAATGCGAGCACTTCACGCTGTGGTTAATTCGGCAGTTGCTCTTCTAACCGTGTCCGTGGCGATGGTAGCCGCACAGGCACAGGCGCCCACTGTTGCAACGGGTTCCCCTTCTCAGGAACCACAAGCTGCGCAGTCGGCGTTGTCTCCCGAAACACAGTCGGTTCACATACAGGTTGGCAGGTCGATCATCCTCAATACCCAGGCGCGACTGCGGCGGATCGTGATCAGCAACCCAGACGTACTGGAAACGACCACGATCAGTACCTCGCAGGTCGTAGTGACCGCGAAGCAGCCGGGAAATAGCAGCCTTGTGTTGTGGGATGAAGGATCGAGCGCCCACATTGTGGATGTCTATTCGGATGTGGATGTGTCCGGCCTTCGCGACGGTGTCCGCTCGGCGTTTCCCAACGAGGGCGTGCAGATCGAAGCGGAGCAAGGCAGAGTCCTTGCGATCGGCAAAGTCAGCAGCAGGGCTGTCGCTGACTCTGTTATGCGAATGGCGGGTTCTTACTCAAAGAACGTTGTCGACTCCATGACCATTGTGCCAAAGCATGAAAAACAAGTCATGCTTAAGGTGACGTTTGCCGAAATTGACCGCACAAAGCTCGAGCAGTTCGGCATCAACATTCTGAGCACCGGTGCTGCGAATACGGTAGGCGCAACATCGACCGGGCAGTTCTCCCCGATCACGTATTCGGGAACCATTACCAATTCCATCGGCGCACCGGCACAGGGTTTCACAAGCAGCGTTTCGGCTAGCAACTTGTTGAATATTTTCCTGTTCAACCCTCGCCTCAATCTGGGCGCGACAATCCAGGATCTGCAAACGAGAAGCATTGCACAGATTCTGGCAGAGCCGAACCTGATGGCGCGAAGCGGCGAGACTGCCAAGTTCCTGGCGGGCGGCGAATTTCCGTTCCCAGTTGTCCAGGGAGGAATCGGAAGCTCAGTCGCGATTACCATCATGTTCAAGCCCTATGGCGTGAAGTTGGAATTCACGGGCACCATCACGGGCGACGTGATCCGGTTGAAGATAGCGCCCGAAGTGAGCGCCCTCGATTTCACCAACGCAGTGCAGATTTCCGGCTTTGAGATTCCCGCTCTTTCCACGCGGCGCGCAGAAACCGAGATCGAATTGCGCGACGGTCAGGGATTCGGTATCGCCGGCCTATTGGATCGCCGAACCACGGTGTCCCTCAGCAAGATGCCGGGAATAGGGGATATCCCGATCCTCGGCGAGCTGTTTAAGTCTAAGTCCTTCAATCGAACCAATACCGAGCTGATGGTTTTCGTAACGCCGACCATCGTAGATCCCTTGGCTGACCAGGTAACTCCGGTTCAATCGGTACCGATGCCGATTCACAACCTGGATGGCAAGGAAGGTAAAGAGTTCGATCAGGCGATTGGCAAGAAAGTAAATTCAACTACTAACGACAAGTAGTCCCACGAGGTGGCAGACCTTGAGCGCAATGGTTCACGAAGCATCTCGTCGCGCGTTCAGCATCGTAACGGTCTCAGTGGATAAGCTGGCCGCTGCGGCTTTACGCGAAATTGTAGACTCGCTCCCGGGTTTTGATATCACCAGCGAGCTCTACCAATGGGTCGTAAGCGACACAGCGTTGCTGCAAGATCTCTCGCAACGGAGGCCCGATGTATGCGTGATTGACTTTGATGTCGATCGCCAGCTCGCATCATCGCGCACCGAGCAGATAAGGGCAGCGCTGCCGGGAACCGCGGTTTTCGCGTTAGCGTCAGACTCACGACCGGAACTGATCATCGATGCAATGCGCTCGGGCTGTTCGGAATATCTTATGAAGCCGCCCGCCCGTGAGCGCGTAGTCGAGGCACTCGTCAAACTCGAACAAAAGAAACGGGAGCATGCTGTAACGGTTAAGAAGGGAAAGCTGTACACATTCGTGGGCGTGAAGGGCGGCACGGGAGTCACAACTCTCGCCACCAGTGTCGCCGCATGTGCGGCTCAAAGTGGCATCAAGACCCTCTTGATCGACCAGCATCCGGACTTGGGCGATGTCTCGGTTTACCTTAGCCTCGGCGAGCCGAAGTATCACTTCTTTGAACTGGTGAACAACATTCACCGTCTCGACGCTGAGCTCCTGCAAGGGTTTGTGACCAAGCACCCATCGGGGCTTCACGTTCTAGCGGCTCCCGACTCATTCGGCCAGGGAGACAAAGTCTCCGAAACCGCGTTGGAAAGCACGCTTGACTTCCTGCGTGAAGCATACGATCTGATTATCGTTGACTGCGGTCCGGGACTGAACGCCTACAACGTCGGCGCGATTGACCGGGCGGATGCAGTGTTTCTGATCGCCGCCCCCGAGTTGCCGTCAATTCGAAATTTGGTGCGCTATCTTGAGCACTTGAAGCGCTTTAATTGTCCGAAGGAAAAAACGCGAATCATTATCAACCGATATGACAAGCGCTCGGCAATACGCGAAGAGCAGATCGAGAAGACAATCCGCATGCCGATCTCGTTCCTGGTGCCCAATAGCTATGCCGAAGTGGTGAACGCGATCAATACCGGCGCCCCGATCCCGATCAATGCAAAAACTGAGTTAGCCGGAACCTTTCGGCGATGGGTCGACACATTGGTCGAAAAATCAGCGCAACCAGCCGTCAAGCAAGAGTCCAAATGGCGGTTCGGACTACTGGGTCTGTAACGTTTCCGGAGAGAGTGACCATGGCACAATTCGATCGCGACGTAATGGCAAAGACCAGCATACTGGAAGCAGAGCACTGGGCCAAGATAGACATGAAGCCCAAGGCCTATCAGGAGATGAAGTCATCCCTTCACCGGGATCTGCTCAGCCGCATCGATCTTGAGAAACTGAATTATCTCGACGATAACCATGCCCGCAACCAGATTCAGGCTGTGATTCAAGACCTGGTGTCGCACTCCAACACTCCGTTGAGTGCTGCCGAGCGCGAGCGCCTGTCGCGCGAGGTGTTGGATGAGGTCTTCGGCCTTGGCCCACTGGAACCGCTGCTGCAGGATCCGACCATCAGCGACATTCTGGTCAACACTTATTCCAGCGTCTACATTGAACGCGCCGGCGTGATTGAGAGAACAAACGTTACCTTCAAGGATAACGTTCACCTCATGCACATCATCGACAAGATCGTCTCCGCCGTGGGACGCCGTGTGGATGAGTCGTCGCCAATGGTGGACGCGCGCCTGCCGGACGGTTCGCGCGTAAACGTAATCATTCCTCCGCTCGCTGTCGATGGGCCAATTCTCTCCATCCGCCGCTTCGGCACAATTCCACTTGAAGTGGAGGATCTGCTCGCAAACCACACCTTGACGCCACAAATGCGTGATCTGCTGAAAGGTGCGGTACAGGCGAGGCTCAACATCGTCATCTCCGGGGGCACTGGCTCCGGGAAAACAACGCTGCTGAACGTACTTTCGCGCTTCATCTCAGATAAAGAGCGAATCGTGACGGTGGAAGACTCGGCCGAACTCCAGGTAAAGCAGCATCACGTTGTGCGACTGGAATGCCGCCCGGCAAACGTCGAGGGTAAGGGAGCCATTCACCAACGCGAGCTGGTAACGAACTGTCTCCGTATGAGACCGGATCGAATCATCGTCGGCGAGGTTCGCGGCGAAGAAGCTTTGGATATGTTGCAGGCCATGAATACCGGCCACGACGGATCGCTAACTACAATTCACGCCAACAGCCCGCGCGATGCAATTGCGCGTATGGAAACCATGGCGCTGATGGCCAACCTCAATCTGCCGGAAAAAGCCGTTCGTCAACAGATTGCGTCGGCGGTCGATATCATCCTTCAGATATCGAGATTGAGTGATGGGTCCAGGAGAGTGACCCACCTGAGCGAAGTTACCGGCATGGACCAGGAAGTCGTCAGTATGCAAGATATCTATCGCTTCGAAAAACGTGGTGTAGGAATCAATGGGCGCGTGCTGGGACGCTTTTACTCTACCGGCGTCACGCCCAGGTTTGCCGACAAAATCATTGCGTCAGGCATTCCGATTTCGCCTAACCTTTTTGATATGACAGTGGAAGTATAACTCGGGCTTGGAGAGGGTTCTGCGATGCTAGTCCTACTATTCCTGGTGCTATTGGTCATTACGTTCCTGGTCGTGCTGTTCGCGACAAGGCAGACCAAAGAAGAGACTGCTCTCGGGAAGCGCCTTGCCGGATATGATCGCACTACAACCGGCGATCCGATCATCGACGCCGACATCCTGAAGCGCGACGCTTACAGCGACTTACCGATTGTCGATGATCTCTTGCGCCGCATGAAGGTTGCAACGAGCGTTGACACACTGATTAAGCAAGCCAACTCCAACTGGACCGTTGGCACGCTTGTGTTCGCGTCGTTCTCTATCTTCGCCATTGTTTGCGCGGCGGGCTGGAAGTATTTCCACAGCATACCGGCGGGACTGATCTTCGGCCTTATTGCCGGAAATGGCCCTTACTTCTACCTGGTTGTGAAGCGGAATGCGCGAATGAAGAAGTTCGAATCCGTTCTTCCTGATGCCATCGACCTGCTTGGACGGGCTCTTCGCGCGGGCCACGCCGTCACCGCGGCCATTGAGATGGTATCGAAGGAAATTCCCGATCCCGTTGGAATGGAATTTCGCCGAGTCTTTGAAGAGCAAAACTTTGGCCTGCCGATTCGCGAAGCACTCCTGAACCTCGCCAAGCGGGTTCCTGTTGCCGACCTGCGGTTTCTGGTCACCGCCATGCTGGTCCAGAAAGAGACCGGCGGCAATCTGGCGGAGGTTCTCGATAAGGCCGCTACGGTGATTCGCGAACGTTCCCGATTACTTGGGCAATTGAGAATCTACACTGCCCAGGGACGCCTGACCGGTTGGATTCTCGGATTGTTGCCCTTTGTCATTTTCGCCGCGATGAGCTTCCTGAATCGGGGCTATGCACGGAACTTGATCGATGATCCCATGGGCCGCAAGGCTGTCTGGATTGGGCTCGGTTTAATGGCCGTTGGTATGTGGACGATCCGCAGGATCGTGGACATAAAGGTATAACGTCATGACCGGAATGATCATTATTGTCGTGTTGACCTTCGCCCTCAGTCTGGCACTGCTGCTGGTGCTGCTGGGCGGAAAATCTCCGGTGGCCGCCAGACTCGATGCACTCGCTGCTCCCGAGACCATTGAAGCCACTCCGGTGAGTCTTGAAACCGACTCCCGGTATGCACGGTGGGGCGCTCCAATAAGGAAACTGCTTGGCTTTGCCGACGACGGTGAGATCACCCGCCGGTTGGCCGCAGCTGGATTCCGTGCCTCCTTCTACGTGGAGTTTTACTATTCTCTGAAACTGATTGGCCCAGTTGTAGCCGGACTGATCGCGGGTTTCCTGATCCATGGAGACAATGTCTTTTTCTGGTTCCTGGGAATGGCCGCGGTCGGCTTCCTGGGACCTGATCTATGGTTGTCCCACGCGGTGGCGGCGCGCCGGGAGAGAATTCGCCTGGCGCTTCCGGATGCGCTGGATCTGCTCGTCATCTGCATGGAAGCCGGTCTTGGCATGGATCAGGCGCTAATCCGCATCGGCGAAGAACTGTCGGTTGGCCATAAAGACTTAAGCGACGAGTTGTTGCTGATTCGAATGGAACAGCGAGCCGGAAAGCCACGCATCGAGGCATGGCGTAACTTCGCAACCCGCACCGGCCTGGAAGTAATCCGCTCATTCGTCAACATGCTGGTACAGACGGAGCGCTTTGGAACACCGCTCTCCAAGTCACTGGGTTACTTCGCCGATTCCCTGCGTACGCGGCGCCGCCAACAGGCCGAAGAGGTCGCGGCTAAGACCACCGTAAAGCTCGTGTTTCCGCTGGTCTTTTTCATCTTTCCGAGTATGTTTATCGTGATGCTGATGCCATCGATTATCGAGATCAGCAAGAGCTTTACGAGCAACTTCGGGCGTTAAACTTCGAACACAGGAGAAGCAAAAGTCTATGGATTCCGTATCGATGGTTCGAGTAATTGCAGGTGTGTTGTTCGTGGTTGTTCTCATCGTTTTGATCCAACGCCGCAGCAAGCGCGCCGACCGCCGAATGTAGTCAGGAGGCCATCTTGAATATCGCCCGCGACATTGTTCGCGTCTACAATGCCACGAAGAGTGAATCCCTTGGCGATCAAATCAGCATGGCTGACACGAGTATGCGGCGGCTGTTCGGTCTTCTTGGCAAACGCTCTCTTGATCCTGGAAGTGGGTTGTTCATTGTGCCTTCGCAGGCTATTCACACGGTTGGAATGGCATTTCCGATCGACGTGATTTTTGTAGACGACAAGTACAACGTGCTTGGCGTTCGCGAAGCAGTGCGCCCATTTCGAGTAACCCGGGTGTTCTGGAAAGCTTACGGCGTCCTTGAACTTCCGGTGGGCACAATCAGCGGTTCTCGTACCGAGGTTGGAGATCAAATCACGGTCAAGTTCGCATCCCCCGAGCAAGTGGCGGGAAGTTAACCTCTTTGGGATCTTTGGTTTGAACATTGGTCTTGAGATTTCCTCCAGGAAGATAACTTTTTCAGCAAAGGCCAACCAAGGATTTGCGGCCTGCATCACTTATGACTGTTTCCGCACAGGTTAGCGGTTCACAAATTCAACCTCGAGTCCTTCGGATTCGCAGTTCTTCGGGCCATTTGTAACTAAGAAGAAAAGGTGGTGGATATGCGCATCATGAGCCATACCTCAGAGTCAACGGCAATGGGTGATGAAACCCGGTCCAGCGGTCAACATATCCGTGCGCGCTTCCGCTCGAGCAGCCAGAAAGGTAGTGCACTGATCGAGTTTGCATTTGTGCTGCCCGTTTTGCTGCTCCTTGTAACAGGCATCGCCTCATTCTCGATTTTCCTCAGTAACTATATGGAGTTGACGGATGCCGTGAGCACCGGAGCGCGAGTTCTCGCCATTAATCGCGGACAGACGACAGATCCATGCGCTTTGACGGTCACAACAGTGGATAACGCAACGCCGTACATGAATCACTCAAGTATGGTGTTTTCGTTCTCGTTGAACGGCACCACGTACAGCAAGACGTCGTCATGCACTTCTGGAGCCGCGAATCTGGTGCAAGGCGGAGCCGCTACGGTTACGGTCACTTATCCCTGCAGTATTGCCGCCTATGGCCACGTCTATGACCCCGCATCCTCCTGCACCATGACGGCGCAGACCACGGAGATCATCCAATGAATCGGAATCGCGAGTTTATAGGCCGCGTGCGCCATAATCAGCGCGGGCAGGTGCTCCCTATCGTAGCGCTTTGGATGGTCTTCTTCATGGGCATGGCCGCAATAACCATCGACCTGGGGCGTGTTTATCTTAGTTACCGCCAACTCCAGTCTGCTTCCGACGCAGCGGCGTTAGCCGGAGCTTATGCCATCCCTGTGCCCGGTGACAATCCATCCACCTTTGTGACTCAGTACAGCGCGGCAACTGGAGACAAGAACGCCTATACAGATCTATCGAATGTCTCGCTTGTGTCCGGATTCCCTTATTACGATTGCTATTCGCCCCTCGGGATCACGTGTGTCACGAATACAGCCGTCGGTAAACCCGCGAACCGCATCATCGTGGAAATGCAAGCCACCGTGCCTTTAACTTTTGCCAGGGTACTTGGCCTCGATTCGATGACGATCTCAACGGCTTCAACCGCGGCCATGAAGGGCGGCCCGAACGGCCCATTCAACGTCGCCATCATCGTCGATACAACAGGGTCAATGGGTAGCTCCGACCCCGGTTCGACGTGCACGTTATCAAGAATTCAATGCGCATTGTCTGGCATCCAGGTGTTTCTGCAAGATCTCTCGCCCTGCGCGACCAATCTCACCTCCTGCGGCACGGTCACAAATGGAAATGTACCCAATCCTGTGGATGAGGTCAGCTTATTCGTGTTTCCAGGCGTGACCAAGGCCTCCGCTCCAGACGATTACTGCAACGGTACCGCCCGTGGCTCGGCCCCTCAAATAACGACGGTGCCTTACGCCGTTGGTTTTCCTGCATCCCCCGCCGAAACCTATCAGGTTGTGGGCTTTTCGAGCGATTACAAAACATCCGACGCAACCACCGCATTGAACACCACGTCAGATCTGGTGCTGGCGTCGGCGGGCGGACCTCCCTGCGGAGGCTTGCAGTCCCACGGCGGTTATGGAACCTACTACGCCTCGGTCATCTACGCGGCCCAGGCGGCGCTGGCCGCACAGGCGGCAGCCCGTCCGCTTTCACAAAATGTCATGATCATCCTCAGCGACGGCGACGCCACTGCCACTGCGTCATCGGGATCAAACAGCGACTTCGCTGCTACCAATGGCGTTCTCATCCACGGCTCCGGGTCGGGTACCCTCAAGGACAACTTGACTACCTACATGTCAAACATGGCCGAATGTCAGCAAGCGGTCCAAGCCGCTCGACTCGCGGCAACGGCCACGCCGGTAGCGACCACCATCTATACGGTCTCCTACGGCTCAGAGGATTCGGGATGTGCGTCTGACTCTGGCGTCAGCATGCCCGGCGTAGGTTTGCCGAACATTACCCCGTGTACGACCATGCAGCAAATGGCCTTGAACGCCGGCAGCGCCACTGCGGACCCATCGAAGTTCTTCTCTGATTACTCCGGCGTCCAAGGGGCCGGAACGTGCGTAGGCACCGCTCAGCCCACCTCGAATCTGAATGAGATCTTCGGGTATATTGCGTCGGATCTAACCCATGCCAGGTTGATTCCAACGCCCAATCCCGTCCCATGAGCAACGGCGTCTCATTCGTCTTCTCACCCCTGTTACTCGTTAAGTAACAGGGGTTTTTATATGGAGCGTGAGCACACTCTTGGCCTTCGCTTCGCCGGGAACCAGAGTTTGGTGGAAGACCGAGCGAGTCAGTGCATTCGGCGATGGTCCAGCGAAGTTACTCGAACGCGGGCTCTCACCGCACTGGCTCAACTACCTTGCCACGCGCAGTTCCCTGCATGAACCATGCCTTCGGTCCAAGTGTCCAAGCCAACAAACATGACGCTGCGGATTTAAGTGATTCGAAGGAAGCTGGCCTATTCGCTTTTGCGCTTCTCTCTAACGCTCCAGAACTAGCGGCGCATCAAGGTGGAACGTGAGCGCACCTTTGACCTTCTGCCGGTTGCCGGTTGCCATTTCGGTGGAAGAGGACTTCACCGCGTACACTTTATGATTGATCTCAATGGAAGTTAATCCCAGGCTGAGAATGCCGGTTGAGTCCGAACGCAGTACTCTCAGTTGGCACAGCGAACCTGCCGGAATCGCCACAATTCCATTCGCTTTCACGTCATAGGCTACGCGGCCTGAAACCACGGCCCCTTCGTTTGACTGCGACAACTTCCCTGCATGAACCATAACTTCGGTCCGAGTCAAGACCATGACTTCGCGGAAATTAGACGAGTCCGAGGTGAATCCGTGGACACCGCCGCTGTCAACAATCTGCAATCCATTTTCCTTATGCGCGGTTTTGCGGGTCTGCGCCGCGCCTCCAGAGCCACCATCCTGGTGAGGTGAGATCCTCGCCAGCGCGTCACGGGATTTCTGAGCATAGCTGCCATTTGTAGCAGTAAGCTGTTCGTATTGCTCATCGGCCTGACGCCGTAATGCAGGCCCTTTCGATCCGCTGCTCGCCGACAAACTTCTAAGACGTTCCGCCAGTATCCATCTTAGTTCGTCGCGTTGGGGGTTGCTCGGAAAGACCTGCGCGAAGTAATCAACCGACTTCACCGCCAGGTCAATCGGATCCGAGGCCTCTAATTCCGTCAAGTAAACCTTGAGCACGCTCGCTCCTGAATCTGCGTCGATCGCTTGAGGAGGAGTCAAATCGTGCGCCGGTGCGTAGGCAATCGCGTTGTTCCATTTCACACCGAGCCACAGGCCTTGTTCGCCATGCTGTGACCCCGTGACTTCCAGAGCAATGCCGGGGGAGACTTTATCAATGACGGCAGAGCCTCCTGAAGGAGAGCGGCGCAGTCCGGTGGCGTGCAATACCGAAGACCTGGCAACCACTCGAATCAAGCGACTGGGGTCGTCTGCGGGGCGCAGAATGAACAGCACAACGCAGAGCACGAACAGCGCCGCCACGGCAGTTACTGCAATGGCGCGGAATTGCTTCATGCGCTCATTGAGCGGTTGCCGGAATTCGGTTGTCTGCGCCTCTGCCTGAACAAGTTCCTGGGGCTGGTCACCAATGAAGGGATGCCGGCAATGGACGCACTTCGTATGCTGGGCCGAAACGATGCGCTTGCACTTAGGGCAGCGCCGCACCACCGACAGGCTGACGTCGCAATCCAGGCACACCTTTGTGCCTTCAGGATACTCACTGCCGCAGATCATGCAGTAAGCGAGTGTCGGGGTATTACCTTTCCATTCTCCGGTGCCGCTCGTCATGTCCATGGTTGTCATTTCTATCCCGTTTCAGAAAGATCGTCCAGCGCCGTCGATTGTCTTCGCTATCCGCGAGTAATGAAGTTTCTCATCTCATGCCACAAATTCCCTGCTTCACGAACAAAGCTAATATCAACAGTATAGGTTCTGTGCCAGTTCTCGCTTTTCAGCCATTCCTCGCGGAGTTTGCTCCAATAGACGGCCCGTTCCTCGGCAGTCGCAGACTTGCCGGAAGTGACCGGCAGTCTGAAATCCTCCGGCACTTGTTCCGGCAGCCTGACGCCGCGACTATACTTCCACTGAATCGCATTCACGGCAATCTTCCAGTATGCGCTGGCCGTCGCCGCATTCGCAGCTATTCCGGGAGCGTGGAGCCCAACAAAACCAGAAGGAGGCTCGGCGTTCAAGCGTAAGACCGGCGAGATCACAGCTAAGGCTATTACGATTAGAAACCCGACTACAGCAGCGGGCCAGAGAGGAATTCCGCCTTCATTCGGTCGCATTGCCAGCACCCCCGGACTAAGCTATCTCCGCGTGCCTGGCGACAGTCAGTTAATTCGTCGCTTACAGGCAGCGGGCGTAATAGATTTGTGCATCACACCTAGTCAAAGCAGCTCTGAATAATGGGAAGCCAGCGTAATTCCCGTATGCAAGCATACTGTATTTCTGCTCCACGATTCACATGATTGCCTTGGTAGAGTGAATTACTTTTTCGTAGCGTAGCGCCTTGCTTTGGAACCTCAGTAGACCGCACCTATATGACTGGAGACGTCATCGCAAATCGGATATCCATGACTGGGATCCATCAACTCACATTGGTTTGATAGTCAATCCGGCTAACAAGGTTGCCCTCCTGAAATGACCATCCCGGCGGTAGAGCCTCCAACCCGTCAAGGTAAGCGCTTCCAGGACCGGGCCGCGTGCCCCGATCCCCTCTTCAGTACTAACTTGAGTCGCACTCAAGTGCCTGCGCGCGGACTGTTTTATTCGCTATTGGCCCATACCCTCTTCTGGGTGGCCACCCTGTACGTTCCTTGGAGTTATTGGCTGCCGCCTGAACCGCATATTGCCGCGCCGCGGTCCGCCGAAGCACATGAAGTGCTGCTGCTTCCCAATCTGGCGCCGACGGATAACATACCAGCCGAACAATCCAGCGACCGTGGACGCCAGAAACCGCCAAGAAATGACGCCTCCGCTTCTTCACAAGAGGCGAAAGCAGCCCATGGGATGGTGTACCAGGGCCCGCAACTCATCATCTCCAACCCTCCGCATCCGGATAATTTCATTCAGACCATCCGGCAGCCTGATATTGCGGCTTTGAAACTGCCTGCGCCGTTGCCGCTGCCATCCATGGTTTCCATCGTCCCCGCCCGGACCGTTTTCGTGCCTCCCGCGCCCGATGTCGTTCCGCCTAAACCTGTGGCTGACGTGACCCCTCCCCCGCCGATCAATCTGCCGCAGCAGGAGCCAAAGGTCGATGCTCCCAAGCTACCGCTTCCTGCAGACGCTCCGGCAGACGCTCTACAAAAGATCGTCAACGCCGCTCCGTCGCGAACACCTACAATCGCCAAACCGCAGCCTGCCGTCTCCGGAAGTGGCGAGCACAACATCCTTGTGGTCAACGCAATTCCGTCCCCAGACTTGACGCCGTCGGCGGTGCCTCCGGGAGAGTTGCACGGAAACTTCACCGTCTTACCCGCAGGATCAACGGTCCCCAATGGCCTCGGGGCCGGGACTACCGACACCAAGGCCACAGTTGGATCAGGTACGTCCGGCTCTGGCTCCGGGCCCCACCCAGGTGCTGAAAATAGGCCAACCGGAGGTACGGGCGCAGGCAAGGCCGCTACCACCACTTCCGGACTGGGGACAGGCAAGGCAAGTGGAACGGCCGGAAACGCCACGGCCAAAACCCCAGGCGGAGGCGGAAACGGCTCTGGCGGTCGCGGTAAGATGACGATCGATTACGGCGCAAGTCCCTTCCCCGGCATCACCATCCAGGGCGGTAGCGGAGGCGGGTCTCGCACCGGAGTAAAGGATCCCGTGGCCGCGAAGCGGCAAACCAGCTACGGAATGACCATCGTGGCTAGCGGTTCCAGTGGCGGCGGCTTCCGCGACTTCGGAGTCTTCCACGACGAAACGTCCTACACTGTGTACGTAGATATGACCGATATGGGCGCTTACGGAGCAACTTGGACGCTGCAATATGCGCTCGATTTGCATTCTGCACCGAACCTCTCCGCGCCTGCACACGGATTGCTGGTGCCGCCCTACGCAACGCTCAAGTCACTTCCGCACTTTTCCGCCGAAGCAGCGTGGCGAAGCCGAGGAAGGACAATCGTGGTCTTTGGCATCGTCGGCCCGGAGGGAAAGTTGCAAGGTTTGCAGATTATGCAGAGTCCCGATCCCGCCTTCGATCAGCCTCTGTTGGACTCGCTCCGGCAATGGACCTTTCAGCCCGCTGAGATTGGCGGAGTACATGTGCCAGTGAAATTCCTGCTGGGCGTCCCTGTCAGTTCCGTGCCGAATCAGTAGCTCTCGCGAGCGCAAGTCGATGCGAGCCGAGCCACTGAATCAGGCGGCGAGCCGCCCCCATGGCAGGGCTCGCTCCAGCGTATCGGACCGCTGCGGGAACCTGATATGCTTTTTTTCGGAGATAAGTAATGATCGATATCCACTGTCACCTGCTCCCCGGTGTGGACGACGGCTCAACATCCTGGGACGTGACGCTGGAGATGTGCCGACTCGCGGAGCAGGACGGCACCACTCACATTGTCGCAACTCCCCACGCCAATTATGAGTACCGGTATGACCGCGCCATTCACATGGCCGCCCTTGAGGAACTGCGCGCGCGCGTTCCGAATCTGACGTTTTCGCTCGGATGTGACTTTCATCTTTCCTTTGAAAACATTGACGACGCTCTAAAACATCCGGAGCGTTATACCATCGGCGATACACGCTATCTGTTGGTAGAACTATCTGAGTACAGCACTTTCAGCGTGACCCAGGTGCTCTACGAACTGCAGACTGCAGGCCTTGTACCGATCATCACCCATCCTGAGCGCAATCCTGTGGTCCTCGGAAAGCCGGAGATGGTTGAGCAATTCTGCGACGCGGGATGTCTCATCCAGATCACGGC
>Ga0182016_10003057_pt1 | contig 19330 bp, 15 predicted proteins | sample 712S2MmetaG_FD_120491 | JGI IMG/M metagenome (GOLD analysis project Ga0182016, IMG submission 120491) | Permafrost microbial communities from Stordalen Mire, Sweden - 712S2M metaG | ecosystem: Environmental > Terrestrial > Soil > Wetlands > Permafrost | place: Sweden: Stordalen | collected...
AGCGCTGGAAATACAGCTCCTGGCGGGCGAGGTTGGACATGCGGCTCGAAGTAGATTCGAGGCTGAGCATCAACGAGCCCTTCAGGTGATCTTTGGCGCGCCGGACTTCCTCAGCGGGAATCGGATCTTCCTTGAGCTGCCGGAACTCGTTGAGCACGGAATCCACCACCTTGCGCGCGCTTTCGATGGATGTGCCTGCGTAGACCGAGAGGCAGCCGGTATCGCGATAAGGATTCAAATCGGAGAAAACGGAGTAGGCAAGGCCCTGGCGTTCGCGGATGTTCTGGAAAAGCCGGGAGCTCATGCCGCCGCCGAGCAGGTTGTTCAGCACATAGCATGCGAAGCGCCGCTCATGCGCAACGGGATAGCAGGGCACCCCCATGCAGAGATGCACCTGTTCCAACTCCGCTTTGTTCTTGAGCGTGATAGTGGCGTGAGTTGTGGGCGCCGGCTGCGCGATGGCCGGCTCGACCGGCTCCAGATTTTCAAAACATTCGCGCGCCAACCGCTCCAGCCGCTCATGCTGCAGATTCCCCGCCGCCGTGATCAACATATTGGACGGCGAATAGGTGGAGCGGTAATAGCCGTTGATCATGTCGCGGTCGTATTTCTTGACCGTTTCGCGGGTGCCGAGGATGGGCCTTCCCAGCGCATGGTCCCGCCAGAAGTTTGCCGAGAACAGCTCGTGGACCATGTAATCCGGCGAATCGGCTTCCATCTTGAGCTCTTCGAGGATGACGCCCTTTTCCTTGGCGATGTCTTCTTCGCGAAACATGGGATGGAGAACCAGGTCGCTGAGGACGTCGAAGGCGAAGGGCAGGTGCTCGTCGAGAACCTTGGTGTTGTAACAGACCAGTTCCTTGGCGGTGAACGCATCGAGGTTTCCCCCAATAGAATCCACCGAACGGGCAATCTCCTCCGCCGAGCGGGAAGGGGTGCCCTTGAACAGCATATGTTCGATGAAATGGGAGATGCCGTTCTGCTCCGGCGTTTCACGCCGCGAGCCTGTGCCGATCCAAACGCCGACGGAAACGGAGCGCACATGCGGCATTTGCTCGGTGATGACGCGAACGCCATTGCGTAACGTGGTGACTTCAATGTCACGCACAACGGAAACGGTGGCTGGCATGAGGGTTTTAGGTGGTCTGCTGGCTGCTACGTATATGTTACCTTTCTTTGGCCGGGAATTTGGTTCAGCCTAGGGTGCGCGTCTCCAGGAGCGTGCTAATGCTTCGCCCAAGCCAGTCCATCCGGCCCTTTTCCGGCGTCGATCTTCCCTGTAACCTCCATCGACTTCAAATCAATGATCGCCACGTAATCATCCGGCGTGCAAGCCACAAATGCCCGCAACCCATCGGGCTGCATCAGGATTCCCGCTGCGCCCCGCCCCACCGGTATCCGCTTCACCTCGCGGCGCGTCGCGGCGTCCAGAACGGTCACATCCGGCCCTCCCAATGTCGAAATCAGAACACGCTTCCCATCCAGTGTAAATTTCAACCGGTTCGCCCCGCGGACATTCGCCTGCAGCGTCTGAATCACCTTCTTCGCAGCGAAATCGAGGATCGAAACGGTTCCGTCCTGGGCATTCGCCACCCAAATCTCCTTGCCATCCGGAGAGATATCGAAACCTTCCGGCCCGTTGCCGACCTTCACCACAATCTCATCCCAATCCTTACGCTGCCGCATGCCCGGCGGCGGGCCGCCCGAACCTCCTCCGCCATTCGGCGGCGCGCCCGGTGGCGGCCCCATCCGAACCTCGGTCTTCTCGATAATGCTCATGGTTCCGGAACTCACGTTCGCCGTCACGATGCGCTGCATGTCTTGGGAAACGATCAGCATATGCGTTCGGTTCTGCCCCGTGCCCAGCACCCAATCCACCTTCTTCGCCACCGGGTCGTAACTGCCGATCACCTTGGCCGCCTCCGCCGTAAACCAGACCTTGCCGCCCACCACCTGGAGGCCATGCGGACCGCGCAACGGACCCAGATCCACCGCCGGCAGGGCTTTCTGCGTGATCAGATCCATCACGGAGAGCGTGTTGTACTCGCCGAACCCGTAGTTCGAAATGAAAGCCAGCTTCCCATCCGCCGTGGCAATCACTTCGTGCGGATCGGGTCCGGAGGGCGCTGTGGCAATCACTTTCAGGCTCACCGGGTCGACAATCGCGAGCGTGTGATTGCCCTTGGAGAGCACCAGCAGCGCCTCCTTGGGCGTGGACTGCGCCAAAAGTTGGCTCACAGAAATTAGGACAAACCCCAAGGAAATTCGCATGCTCGAGCTGCTTTCCGGCGCAACCGCTCGTCGCGCCTTGCGTCGTTATAGCTATGAGGATACGACTCCTCTAGTATAAATATTACTTATCAAACCATTCTCTTGCATTTGGAAAACTTTGACTGCTACACTCGGACCAAGTGATGACAAATCGCGGCCAATTTCGAATCGAGCCAGAACTTGTCATCAACGAACTTTTCATCCATGTTCTGGTCATCGTAGCCGGCCCCTACTGAGGCCTGCGAGGTGCAAAACCTAAAGGCCATCAGAGGGGGAAAACAGCCCGCTTGATGGCCTTTTTTGTTTGAAGGAAATAATTATGTCGAATCTGATGAACGGCGCAAGAATCCTGCTGGAATGCCTGGCGCGCGAAGGGGTGGATTGCTTCTTCGGCTACCCCGGCGGCGTCACCCTTCCCTTCTACGACGCTCTGTACGACCACTCCATCAAGCATGTCCTGGTGCGGCATGAAGAGAACGCCTGCTTCGCGGCCTCCGGCTACGCGCGCGCTACCGGGAAAGTGGGCGTGTGCTGCGCAACATCCGGTCCGGGCGCCACAAATCTGGTCACCGGCCTGGTGGATTCGCTGATGGATTCGATTCCCGTGGTCGCGATCACGGGTCAGGTCACGTCCAAGCTAATTGGCAGTGACGCCTTCCAGGAGGCCGACACCTTCGGCATCACGCGCTCCTGCACCAAGCACAACTACATGGTGAAGACAGTCGCCGAATTGCCGCAGATTATCCACGAAGCCTTCTATCTGGCGGCGAGCGGCCGTCCCGGTCCGGTGCTCGTCGATATTCCGAAAGACATCTTCCAGGCCCAGGGGCACTATACGCCGGTCGATCAGATTCATCTCCGCGGCTACCGCGTCACCACCGACGGCCATACCGGCCAGATCCGCCGCGCGGCGCAGATGATCTGGGAAGCCGAGCGGCCCATCGTTTACGCGGGCGGAGGCATCATCGCCGCAAACGCGGAAGCGGAATTGAAGGATTTCGTGGAGCGCGCCGATGTGCCCGCCGTGTGTACCTTGATGGGGCTCGGCGGCCTTGGTTCCGGCCATCCAAACTTCATCAGCATGCCCGGCATGCATGGCAGCTATGCCGCCAATATGGCGCTCTCGGGATGCGATCTGCTGATCGCCCTGGGCGTGCGCTTTGACGATCGCGTTACCGGACGCCTGGCCGCCTTCGCGCCGCATGCGCGCGTGATCCACGTCGACATCGATCCCGCGGAAATCAGCAAAAACCGCCAGGCCGATATCCCCATCGTCGGAGACGCGAAGCGCGTCCTGCAAAAGTTGAATCGCGTGGTCGCCGAACTCGAACCGCAGATGCGCGCGAAGAGCGCGCCCGGGCGCCGCGCCTGGTGGAAGCAGATTCGCGAATGGAAAGATCAGCATCCCTACGATTCTCCGCGGTCGGATTCCGAGATTAAACCGCAGCATTTGATGGCGGAAATCGATCGGCTGTCCGGCGGCGAAGCGATTGTTGCCACCGACGTGGGCCAGCACCAGATGTGGGCCGCGCAACTGGTTCGCTTCAATCATCCGCGTCTATGGATCAATTCCGGCGGTCTCGGGGCCATGGGGTTCGGCCTCCCGGCGGCTATCGGCGCGCAATTCGCGCGGCCCGACAAGCTGGTTTTCGCCATCGTTGGAGACGGCGGCTTCCAGATGTCCATTCCGGAACTCGGGACCATCGCCAGCAACGGGCTCCCCATCAAGATCGTTGTGATGAACAACGGCTACTTGGGCATGGTTCGTCAGTGGCAGGAACTTTTCTATAACAACCGTCTGAGTTCGGTGCAGCTCGATTGCTTCCCCGACGCCGAAAAACTGGCGGGAGCATATGGATTCCGGGGCAGTACGGTGGAGAATCCGCGCGAGCTCGCTGGCGCGCTCGAAGCCATGGTGCGGGAGCCGGGCCCGTATCTGTTGAATGTACGCGTGACTCCGTTTGAGAACGTCTATCCCATGGTGCCCGCGGGAGGCGCAATTAACGAAATGGTGCTTTCGGCGCCTGTCGCCGCAGCGCAATAGAAGCGCAATAGAAGCGCAATAAAGGGAACCATGCTACAAGTCATCTCAGTACTGTTGGAGAATAAACCCGGGGCCCTCATGCGGGTAACCGGGCTGCTCACCGCGCGCGGCTACAACATTGAAAGCCTCACCGTCGCCCGCACACTCGATCCGGATCTGTCCCGCATGAGCATCGTGGTCGATGTCGAAGAACGCCTGCGCTCACAAGTGATCAAGCAGATGAACAAGCTGGTGAACGTTCTCCAGGCCACCGACCTGACGGATTGCCCCGCGGTGTGCCGCGAAATGACGCTTCTGCGCGTGCGTGCGCCGCTTGAAAAACGGGCCACCATTATCAAAGAAGCGGAAATTTTCGGCGCGCGCGTGGTGGATTCCTCCGTTGACGGCTTCGTCATCGAGGCCACCGGCGACTCCGAAAAACTGGACGAGTTCCTGGACGTCATGCAAAGCTATGGCGACATTGATGTGACGCGCTCCGGCGCGATCGCCGTGTCGCTCGAATTACGCAAACTGCGCCTGCAGCCGCCCATCCATCTGGCGGCCTCGCTCGCCGAAACGGAAGAAGAAGAAACCAACGGAGTATTGAATGGCTAAACGGTTTTACGAACAGGACGGCGACCTTTCCCTGCTGAAAGGCAAAACGGTCGCGATCATCGGCTATGGCAGCCAGGGACACGCACATGCGTTGAATCTGCGCGATTCCGGCGTCAATGTGGTCGTCGGCCTTTATGGCGGGAGCAAGTCCTGGAAAAAGGCGGAATCCGCCGGGCTGCGCGTGCTCTCCACCAGCGATGCCGCGCAAGCTGCCGACGTCATCATGATCCTGGTGGCCGATCACATTCAGGGCGATCTTTATAAACACGAGATCGCGCCCCACATGGGTAAAGGCAAAACGTTGATGTTCGCCCACGGCTTCAATATCCATTTTGGGCAGATTCAACCTTCGCCGGAGATCGACGTTTCCATGATCGCGCCCAAGGCTCCGGGACATCGCGTGCGTGAGCTTTTCACGGAAGGCGTGGGCGTTCCGGCGCTGGTGGCGATTCATCAGGATGCTTCGGGACACGCCCTGGAAGTGGCGCTGGCATACGCCAGGGCGCTCGGCTGCCTCAAGGCCGGTGTTATCGAAACCACCTTCAAGGAAGAAACCGAGAGCGACCTGTTTGGCGAGCAGGCTGTTCTGTGCGGGGGCGTCAGCGAATTAATCCGAGCGGGTTTCGAGACGCTCACCGAAGCCGGCTACGCCCCGGAAATCGCCTATTTTGAATGTCTGCATGAATTGAAACTGATTGTCGACCTCATCTATGAAGGCGGCTTCGACTATATGCGCTATTCCATCTCCGATACGGCGGAGTATGGCGACTATACCCGCGGACCGCGCATCGTAAATCAGCAGACGCGTGCGGAGATGAAGAAGATCCTGTCGGAGATTCAGTCCGGCGAATTTGCCGCTACCTGGATGGCGGAAAATCGCACCGGACGGAAGAACTTCCTCGCCATGCGCGAAGCAGGCCACGGCACGTCCATCGAGAAGGTGGGCAAAGAGCTGCGCGAAATGATGACGTTTCTGAAGAAGAAAAAGAAGGAAGAGGGAGTTCCGGAAGAGCAGGCGGTCACCGCCTGACTTTTCCGATTTTCTAAAGGGCCAATGCGTATTTCCACGTTTGATACGACGCTTCGGGACGGCACTCAGGGAGAATCCGTTACATTCTCCGTAGAAGACAAACTGCTCATCGCTCAGAAGCTGGACGATCTCGGTATCGACTACATCGAAGGCGGATGGCCCGGCTCGAACCCCAAGGATAAAGCTTTCTTCGAGAAGGCGCGCGGAGTGAAGCTGAAGCATTCCCGGCTCACCGCGTTCGGCTCCACGCGTTTCGCCCGCAATCCGGTGCATGAGGATCGCAACGTGGAATTGCTGATCGCCGCGGAAACACCGGTGATCGCCATCTTCGGGAAGAGTTGGGATCTGCATGCGCGCGTGGCGCTCGGCGTCACCGAAGACGAAAACCGTGCGCTGATCAGTGAGACCGTGGCTTATCTCAAGAAGCATGGCAAAGAAGTTGTTTATGATGCCGAGCACTTCTTCGACGGCTACAAGGCCAATCCGAGGTTCGCTCTCCGCACTTTGGAATCCGCCAAGCAGGCAGGCGCTGATATTCTCTGTCTCTGTGATACCAACGGGGGCACCCTCACTCCGGAGCTTTCCGGAATTGTCGCCGAAGTCCGCAAACGCTTTGATGGAGTGATTGGCATTCACGTGCACAATGACGCGGGAGTGGCCGTGGCCAACTCGCTCGCGGCCATCGACGCGGGCGCAACGCACGTGCAGGGTTGCCTGAACGGCTATGGAGAGCGCTGCGGAAATGCGAACCTGGCTTCCATCATCGCCAACCTTGAGTTGAAGATGGGGCATACGACAATCGGCAAAGAGAAGCTGAAGCAGTTGACGTCGGCCGCGCGGTTCGTCGCCGAGATTGCCAACCTGCCTCTGCACCGCGATCAGCCTTTCGTCGGCCAGAGCGCCTTCGCGCATAAGGGCGGCATCCACGTCAGCGCGGTGTTGAAGGATTCGGCTACTTACGAGCACATTGCGCCGGAGTTAGTCGGCAATCGCCAGCGCGTATTGGTGAGCGATCTCTCCGGCCGCGGCAATGTTTTGTTCAAACTCCGCCAGCACGGCCTCGCGGGACGTCTCAGCGAAGAAGCGCGGCGCGACCTGCTGGAGCGCATTAAGGAAATGGAGTATCTCGGCTACGAGCTGGAAGCAGCCGAAGGCACTTTCGAATTGCTGGTCCGCCAGGCTTTGCATCCCGGCGTGAATCTGTTCGAAGTGGAAGGTTACGAAGTCGCCCTGAGATCCTCACCGGGCGGGGGAACACGCGCCACGGCGACCGTGAACGTGGTCGCTCAGGACGGTGTGCACTCCGCCACCGCGACGGGCAATGGCCCCATGCACGCGCTCGATCTGTGCATTCGCAAATGCCTCGCATCGCTCTATCCTCAGATCGCCGACGTTCGACTCACCGATTACAAAGTGCGTGTGCTCGATTCGAAAAAGGCCACCGCGGCAAAGGTGCGCGTACTGGTGGAGTGGTCAGACCATCGCAAAAGCTGGACCACGGTTGGCGTTTCCGATGATGTGATCGAGGCCAGTTGGAAGGCGCTGCTCGACGCCATCCGGCTGGAGTTGATGCGCATTACCGAAACCGACGATTCGATTGATAAGGCCGTGGAAGATTATTGCTGGGGCGTGTGAACAGGCTCTAACGCGGAACTCGGTTCCGGGATCTTCCTGGCCGCAGTGTCATAAGAGGCTTCGGCCGGTAGGGTAAAAAAGAAGGTTGCGCCACGATCAGGTTCCGCCTCTGCCCACACGCGGCCTCCGTGATTCAGGATCATCCGGTGAACCGTGGCCAACCCCACACCCGTGCCTTCAAAATCCTGGGCCTTGTGCAGGCGCAGAAATACTCCGAAGAGCTTGCCGGCATATTGCATGGAGAAGCCCGCGCCATTATCGCGAACGAAGATCACCGGCTCCTGCCCCAACGTTGTTCGCGCCACGCGAATGACGGCGGGCCCGCAGAGCCTGGTGTACTTGACGGCGTTTGACAGCAGATTGACAAACACCTGCTGCATGAGCCCAGTGTCGCACTCGGCACTGCCTAAATCCTCGATCTGCCATTCGATTTTCCGGCCCTCGCAATCGACCGTGAGGCCATCGAGAGCTTGATCAACCAGGGTATTCAACTTTGTTGTCCGGCGAGACAAAGGTTGGCGGCCCACCTTTGCAAGTTTCAGCAGGTCGTCAATCAACCCGCCCATGCCCTGGGCCGCATTCTGCAGCTTCAGCAGATAGCCGCGCGCATCGGCGTCCAGCGAGTGCCCCGACGTGTCCATCAGGATGTTGGCAAACCCGGCGAGGTGGCGCAAGGGAGCCCGCGGATCGTGCGCCACTGTATACGAGAAGGCTTCCAGTTCCTTGTTCGCAGCCTCCAGTTGGGCGGTGCGTTTCACAACCCTTTCTTCAAGCTCCTCATTCAGTTTGCGGATTTCAAATGAGCGATCGCCACGGGCCAGCCCTTCGAGATGGAGCCCCCCTGCGAGCCGCGGACGGACACTTTCATGCGTTCCTGACCCGCGTTATGCCGCTCAAAGACTCATTATCTGGAACCCTGCATCCGCGCGGATTGCCGGGCCGGCCCACGCGTCGATCGAGGAATGGGCTTCCAACCTACGACCACTATCTGCCCGACGGGGTGTTCCCGATGGACCAGGCTCCTCTGAGCCGCACACTGCAGGGAGTGGCCGGCCCTTCCATCTGTCGAGCACCTTGGGCAGCACGTCGGGATCGTGCACGCTCTGCCATCCCACCCCAGCATCTGCTCCGGCGTTGTGCCCGTGTATTCGAACCACCAGGGAATTTGGGCCTATTGCGATAGCCATCCGTTATGGCTATACTTGTAAAGTATGGACGTCAGCATCGCCGAAGCCAAGAACAAGCTGCCCAGTCTGATAAGGGCGCTGGAGGCAGGCGAGCAGATCGTCATCACGCGGAATGGCAGACCCGTAGCCCAGCTCGCGCCACCGCCGCCGGGACGCCGCCCCGTTCGCTTCGGCGCCATGCGCGGTCGCATCCGCCTCAACCCCGGTTGGGATGACCCTATCGATCTCGATCGCTTCCTGACAGGCGCTATCTGAGAAGCTACCTCTTGGACACGAATATAGCGCTTCTTGCTGTAGGCACGCCGGAGCGCCTCTCGGCGGCAGCGCGGTCCACTGTTGAAAAAGGTCCCTGCTTCATCAGCGTTGTTTCGTACTGGGAAGTCATTCTGAAAGCAATGAAAGGATCTCTCGATGTTGGGGACCCTCGCCAGTGGTGGAGCGAAACTCTCGACGGGCTCGAACTCCGTGTACTTCCCCTCCGTCCAGAGCATATTGCCGCGATCTACCACCTGCCCGCTATTCATCAGGACCCTTTCGACCGTGCCCTGATAGCGCAAGCCATCGTCGAAGGTCTCACGTTGCTCACTACCGATGGAACGATTCCGCGCTACGAATCAGATCGATTTCGAACGCTGGCGTAAGCCCCTGCGGAGATTACAGCCCTATCCTCCGTGCATTGTGCGGTGAACGGATACGATAATCCCGCATTGCATGCAGAGAATCTACCTACATGACCTACCTGGCTGGCGCAGATTCCATTGGAATCGCGAACAACTGGCCGAGCCTCTGTCAGAAATCGTCACCGGCAGGGAAGGTTGCTTGGGCACGATCCTCCATCGCGCGGCGAATGGGAATCGATTTCGGAGCGCTGAAACCGGCCGATCGCCATGTGGAGGGAGTGGTGGAGATGATGCTCGACGCCACGGCGCACTCCGATTTGCCCCTGACCGTCGAAAGGCTCTGGGACTGGAACAGTCTTCTGCTGCAAAAGCGCGGAAGATCCTGGCGGGATGACAGCACCGGCCCAATGCAGGTGGTTTCCGGACCCATCGGGAAAGAGCGCGTCCATTTCCAGGCGCCTCCAGCAGTTCGCCTGATCGAAGAAATGGAGAGATTTCTGGATTGGTTCAATGGGAATGCGGCGATGGACGGGGTGATGAAAGCCGCGCTCGCGCACCTCTGGTTCGTGACCATCCATCCCTTCGACGACGGCAACGGGCGCATGGCCCGCGCCATCGACGGCGCGCAGACCACGCTGCGAGCGATCCTTGGGAAAGCGCGCTTCTGGGAAAGCATTCAAGGTTTCTCTCTCAACGAACGCCAGCGCGGTGTTTTAAACCGGTTGCTCGACGGTTTCAAAGGAGCCGGATTTTAAGGAAAGCTCACCACATCGAAATACGCCAGGTTGGCCAACTGCTCGCAGGACACTGCTCTACGCGATATTCTGCCCCTGGTCGACCACGGCGTACTGGTTCGCAATCCGGAGGTGGTCGCAGCACCAGCTACGCGCTGGCCAAGATCTAGTCTATCCTTCGCTGGCGCGGGAACAATTTCTCCGCCGGCGCGAGGGTGCAATTTTTGAACAACCTGCGGCGCGGCTTTGTTTGAAATCAGCGCATTTTTACGCCGCCTGCGCACGGCGTTGCCGGGAATCTCCTCTGACCAACCGCTGGGAATAGATGTCGACAGCATGAAATTGCCCATGCCGAAACAGAGAACCCGGACCTTGAGCCCCGTATTGGCAAGCCTGCGAAATTCCATAGGCTGCGGGGTTGCGGCTCCCCTTTCGCCGGACGCGGTTGTGATTTTTGCGTGAGACGATTCGTCCGGCTTCGCACTCATCGAGAGAATGCACGCACCCCCCCCCCGGCGAACGAAACGGAACGGCTGGCTGCTCTCCGGCGGTTCGAGGTGCTGGACTCGCTGCCTGAGCAAGCTTTTGACGATATCACATTTCTGGCTTCGACAATCTGCCAAACTCCCATCGCCACTATTACGCTGGTGGACGCGGAGCGGCAGTGGTTCAAATCGCGAGTCGGACTGCAGGGATCGGAAACAGGCCGCGATCTAGCCTTCTGCGCGTACGCCATCCTGGAGCCGGGGCACGTGTTGGTGGTGGAGGACGCGACCAACGACCCTCGGTTCCGCGACAACCCGCTGGTAAAGGGAGAGCCGGAAATCCGCTTCTACGCCGGCGCTCCGATCGTTACTTCCGACGGATACGCGCTGGGGACGGTATGCGTGATTGACCGGGTGAAGCGGCATATCGACGAGGCGCAGGTCGAAGCGCTGCGGTCGCTTTCGCGTCTTGTGATCAATCTGCTGGAGTCGGAAAAAGCACGCCGCGAAGAAACGCGCCGCGACGCCACGAACGCCCGGCGGCAGATTGAGCGTTTAACAGCGCTTGTGACCGAGGGGCTGGAACTGAAGTCCTTTGTTGACCGCGATTATGTATGCATCTACGTCAACCAGACATATCTGAACTACTGGCAGCTTACCCGCGAAGAGGTGGAAGGCGCGCGCGTCGTGGATCTGGTGGGTGAACCGGCATTCAGCGACCAGGTCAAACCCCACCTGGACGCCGCGCTGATGGGCGATACGGTCTCCTCTGAAGCTTCGTACGCATTTCCATCTCGCGGGCTTACCCACATTGAAGTTACTTATCTGCCCGCGCGCGATTCCGGCGGCGCGATCATCGGCGTCGTGGTGCGCGTGCAAGACATCCATAAGCTCAGAGAGCGCGAGGAGCAGCTCCTCGGCACTGTCGCGATGCTGGAGCACAAGTCTCTGGAGCAGCAGCGCTTCATCCACATGGTTTCGCACGACCTGAGCGAGCCGATCAATACAATCGTGAATTTCAGCAAGCTACTCTCCGAGGAACTCACCGGGGAGGTTTCGTCCTCCTGTAGGCAGTATCTGGGCTTCGTCCGCAAAGGCGGCGAACGCATGAAACTACTGCTGGACGATCTCATCAATCTGATGCGCCTGGACGGCCATGCGGTTGGCCGGCGGCCTGTGGATCTTAACTCGGTGATGGCCGAAGTGCTTGCCGACCTGGACCTGGCGATCTCCCGTTCCGGCGGGCGCGTGGAGTGCGGCGAGCTGCCCGCGGTGATGGGAGACCACTCCCTGCTACGCATTCTGCTGCAGAATCTGGTGGCGAACGCCATTAAGTTCGCGCGCAGCGGTGTACCGCCGGTCATACGGGTAGAATGCTCGAGCACCGCCGAGGCGCATGAAATCACAGTGAAGGACAACGGAATCGGGATTCCGGCGACTCACTTGGAAAGCGTTTTCGACATGTTCACGCGTTTGAACTCACGCAGGCGATTCGAGGGCACGGGTCTCGGACTTTCGATCTCGCGCAGGATCGCCGAGATGCACGACGGCCGCATCACCGCGACTTCCGAGCCAGGGAAGGGAAGCTGCTTCACCCTTCAACTTTCCGCCCTACACGCGGCACTAACAAAGGAAACAGAAAATGCCATTCGTTGAACGGATTATTTTGATCGACGACAACGAGTCCGATAACGCGTATCACAAGATCATGATCGACCGGGCCGGGTTTAAAGGCGACATCGTGGTGCTGGAAGACAGCGTCGAGGCGCTCCGCTACCTGGAGGAAGCCGACCTCGATAAGCCCACCTGTATTTTTCTGGACATCAACATGCCGATGATGGACGGGTTCGAGGTGGCCGAGCGCGTGACGCCCTGGCTGGCCTCAAAACCCGTTGCCATCCTGATGATGCTGACCTCATCGTCCTCCGAAGCCGACCGCCGGCGCGCTCGCGAAATCCCCGTGATTCGAGGCTTCATTACCAAGCCGCTGACGGTTGAGGCGGTTCAGGATCCCATCGCCAAGGCCATCGTTTCTACTTGACGCGGAAGCCGCCGACCCGCCCCGATGCTACTGGAATCGTCCAACCCTATCCCTCGCTGGATCTTGGCCGGTAACCCGGGCGAGCCCTCACTCTTAGCCGCTTGCCCGGGTCGTTCGATAACTCCACCTGAATCCTGCGAAAGCCTTCATTCGGATTCGCGGCCGGATAGTAGGTCACCGTATACGAGTTACCTAGGTCTTCACGAATATTCTCGAACGCCTCCACCTGCTTCTGCCACGTCTTGGCCCAATATGCCTTCCCGCCGGTGCGCGAGGTGATCCTCTTGAACACACCGCTCGATATCGAATCCTTATTCACTTCATTCGTGGAGATCACATAGATCGGAATTCCTTCGTCCTCGGCAACGGCGCGCACATCGTCCGGCGCGATCATACTGCCGTTATCCGGTCCGTTCGAAAACACGATCACCACTTTGCGGCCCGGCACTTTCGCCGCGTCACGCAATGTGAGCAGCAACGCATTGTACAAGGCCGTGTCATCACCCGCGACGGACGTTCGCAGCCCGGTGATGGCTGAACCGCGGTCGCGCGTTAACAGAGAGGCGCGCGACAGGTTCCGGCTGAACGTGTAGACCGCAACGGAGTCCGCCCGGTCCAGTCCGCGGACAAAGTCGGCAATCGCATCTTCCGCGTACACGAAGCCTCGATACATGAAGTTGCTCGTGTCGAATAACACAAACACATTCGTGCCGCTAAACGGGTCGCCTCGCGCATCGAGCGATGCCTTGGTGGAATCGCTCTTCTCCGGGCTCTCCGCGTCCACCGCCATCGGCTTCAGCGCGCCATCGTCCAGCACCTGCATCACCGGCTTGTTACCTTCTTCAAAGGTAGTGATCTTTTCTGGAATGCCATCCTCAAAGATCTTGAAATCACCAGGCTTCAGGTTGTTGATATAGCGCCCGTGACCGTCCGTTACCGTGAAGGTAAGCACCACCAGGTCCACCTTGGACTTGAATACGGGCACCTTTTCCTGGGCCCACAGAAACATCCCGCCGAGTGCCACCGCCGCCCCGCCGGCCGTCGCGATCTTCATCCCCGTTCTCACGTAAGCCAAGACCTCCAGATGAACTACTGTATGCCGCTTGCGCCAGCGCCGCTGGCGATCACTTCGTCGCTCTTTCCCGTTCTCACATCTTCACCCACCGTCCGGAGCGATTTCAATAACGCCGGCCAATCCTCCAGGTCCGAAGCGAATATCCGCTCGACGGCTTTCTCCGTCCACTGCGGAATCGACACGTTCAACTGCGCCGGCGTCACATGCATCTCATCCGCCAGCGCCGCCCAGTAGAGCGTGTTCGATTCCCAGCTCTCGGCCATGATGCGACTCGAATATCCCATCAACGTCGGAAACGTCCGCAGCTTCAACAGTTCCGGACGGTAAGAATTGGCCAGAGTCGGTTTGGGAGATCCGAAAGCGCGCGAGATCGCCTCTTCCGAAACCTCGCTCGCGTGCCCGGATGCCGCTCGCTGAATGGCGCGCGCCGCCGGATCGCTCCCCGCCGCGGCGGACTTTTCCAGCGAGCATCCAAGCACATACATCTCCACCGGCGTCATCAGTTCAATGGTTCCCTGAACGTCGCCGGCAAGCAGTCTGCGTTGCATCATCGATACGCGGTTGGGAGACGCCAGGGGCCGGAGAGCCTCAATCACGCTGGTCCGCACGGCATGACCGCTGGTCCCGTCGAGCGCCGCCTCAGCAACCACGGTTTCGGCGAGTTCCATATGCAGGTTCACCCAATGGAGCTGCAGCGGCGTCACTCCCCACCAGCGCGGAACCTTGGCGCTTAAGATCATCTGCGGCACCAGGTCGCCCCAGATCAGCGCCTGCGTCTGCGTCGGCACCAGGAAGTTCTGCTCGGCCTCCGCCAGTGCGTACGGTAGATTGGCGAGCGAACCCACCAGCCTTCCGCCTCCATTCGACGGCCACCCCGCCCCTTGCAGTTCCGTCGCCTGCCAGGTGTGCCCGCCGCCTCCGGAAAGTCCCACAAAATCGTGCCCGCGCACAAAGAGCGGATTGGTATAGAGAATCTGAGCTCCAGGCGGCGCGTAGTGGGCATAGTTGTAGGCCACCAACGTGTCGCGCATCACCGGACCCAGCGCCGCTTCCACGTCCCGCGCACGATCCGCGCCGCTGCCCTTATCCAGCAGCGCGCGAACATTCAACTTGCGCTCGGTTTCGACGTGTTTGTCGGTCCAGTAGCCGCTCGAAAGGGCATTCTTCTCGGCGCTCGAAAGGGGCGGCCGCGGCAACTGGACTTCGCTGATCCGCCCCGCGATCCGGCCCATCAGAGCGTTATCCGCGGTCTGCCCTTGCGCGGCCTTCTCGAGATTCGTGGCCATCTCGAATAAACTCGTCATGCTGATAATCTGCTGGGCGTCCAGCACGCGCTGCATCTCCTTCACCACTTGATCGCGCGCCGTATTTTCGCCGGATTGCTCACCGCCCGCGTCTCCCGCCAATACTTGCAGGATGCGCTCCTGCTGACCCAGGCCGCGCAGGCCTCCGGACGCCGTTAGCAGCGCCTGAATACCCTTGCGCCCACCCTCGAAAACGTCCCGCTCACCCTTCACCGCGGCGAAAGGAGCAATCACCTCGTTAAAGGCCTGATCCTCGGCAGCGGACGGAACCGAGCCATGCCGGCTGCAGATCTGCCAGATCCCGACCAGCGCCTGCGCGCTCGCCGCTGAATCGGAACGAACCTGTGAGTCCCGGATTTTGTCGATTCCCTCCATCACATCGAGATACCGATTGATCGATGCGTCTGTCAGCAGGGGACCATCCGCAAACACCGAATACTGCGCGCCATATTCCTTCCACTCGCGCGCCATCCGCTCCACCGTTGGAGCAGCCAGCGGCCTCGCACGGTAGCGATCCAGATCGCTCAAAGCCATAAAGATCTTCAGCGGTTCATTCTCGACAGATTTCCGGCTCAAGCCGAAAAGCGCTTCCAGCACATCGTCGGCGTTCGACCAGTTGCCCGCCGCGCGGCTCAATTTGGCGTCATATCTGCCGTGCGGGTGGTTGACGAAAAGGCTCTTCCAGACGCCCAGATCGCCTGGGATGTGGGGCGACCCGTTGGGATCGAGGCGCAGCCGCGTGGTCAGCAGCATCATGTCCGCGTTGGCGCGGAAAACGGGGCGCGCCGGCCCGGGACTGGTCACCAGACCACGCACCGCCGCGTAGAAACGGCGCATCCGGGACGGTTCGGTTAAATAGTCCTGAACCGGTCCCTGGATGCGCGCCAGAGAATCATAAAGACTGGCCAGCCAGCCATCGTCTTTGGCCAGCAGCTTGTCGAAAAATGCCGCGCCGTTGTTGGGCGATCCGCCCACAAGTTCTCCCCATGTCGCGGCCGCCTTCTGTCCGCCCGGAACCACGGCGCGCCCGTCGCGAATCTCGAACATCCCGCCAAAGAAATCCAGAACGTGCGCGTAGGTGCGCAGCCGGGGCGCCGGCACGCCGGCCTTCAATGCATCCGCTGTAGCCCGGTCGAGCTTGGCCATCCCGAGATAGAAGCGGCACAGGGACGGGTCGTCCAGAAACGCGTCGAGCACGGTGCCGTTGCCCTTTTCTTTCGGCGTTACCCAATAATCGGGGCCATACAGGATCGGAACGTGGGCGGAATGAAAATCGTAGCTGAACGGCCGGTTGGTGCGCAGTGCCTGCTCCAGGTCCGCCGTAGGAAAACCCGAGTCTGTGGTTAGGAACGCCCGCGCGGCATTCACGGTCTCAAGCACCACCTCCGCACCGCAACCGCCGCGCATCCGGAATCCGATGACGCGCAGCAGTTCGCCCGTCTGCGCGGACTCGCATGCATCGATTTTGATCACCTTGCCCGCGCCCGCCAGCTTATCCAGTTCGCGCGCCTGGGAAACATAGCGCACCAGCAGTTTCAGGTATTCCGTTGGCTCCAGCGTTTCGCTCGAGCGGGACGCCTCGTAGCCATTCATCACCACGTTGCGCGCCACTGCCGACATCACTTCTTCCGGCGGCGCGTCTTGCGCAATGGCCGCCATACGCGAGAAAGAGCGCAAAGGGCCGGGGATCTCGAGATACCCATATCCAGCCGCGGTTTCCGATTCGGAGGTACCTTTCGGAGCCTGCCCCGCAACCGGCAAGGTTAACCCCGTGCCCGCAATATCCTTCTCCGCTGAAGCCCGGTCGCCCTCGATCAGATCCAGCATCACCAGCCGACGCTGGGTGGAAGCGGCATGCGGGGAACCTGCCGGCAGCGCCGCCAGCCACTTGCGATAGGCCGCCCGCGCGCCGCGCTCGTGATAGCGGTCGAGGAATTCCGCGTACGAGCCCAACGCATCCACGTCGTTGGGATTGCGCTCGATGGCCTGCAGCAGCGCGTCGCGAGCGGCCGCGCTGTCGCCGGATTGTTCGTCAACCTGGGCGCAAAATGCACTCGAAGGAAATGCCATCGCCGCGGCGAGAATGGAAATCCCCGCCATTTCCACCGCAAAGGAGAGCCGCATCTGGGTCACCGCTTTCTTGGAAAAACTCTACCACGCAATTGCGCTACTTCAAACCCTTCTTATCTGTGCGTTGTGCTGTTTACAAGCCTTTTACGTTTTTCGATGCACAATCGGATGGGGAGAGAGTATTTATTTGGCGCGGTAGAGGGGCGGTGAGCGCTCCTCGAGGCCAAGCTCAAGAAGTCTCTTCGCCGGAACAGCACTCCCCTCCGGACTTTTCGGGAGCCGAGTAGAGCGCCGCCGGATCGACCAAGTAGCCGTCACCGTACCGGTCGTGATGGCGAACCCATGCCATGGAGAATGCCAGGCTTTCTTCGTCTCGGCCCTTCGGCGCCAGATCCAGAAGGTTGTACGCGCCCACCAGAATATCCAGTCCGCGTGTGTAGGTGGAGTACGTGTGAAAGACGTCGCCGGCGGCGTCCTTCGCGAAGACACTCGCGCCCGGCGCTTCCTCGATGGGGAACTCGATCGAGCCGTAGTTGTAAAGCGCGCTGCCGCCGGCTATCTCTTCCTTGGTGAACGACACACCGTAGTCGTAGTTGAAATCGCTTCCGAACGAAGAGACCCATTTGAACTGCCAGCCCATGCGCTTCTTGAATGCTTCGATCTCCGCCAGCGGCGCGCGCGAAACCACCAGGAACGTCACGTCCCGCTGAGCCAGGTGTATGGCGGCGCCGTCGAAATGGTCGGCCAGGAATGAGCAACTCTTGCAGCCTTCCTCCCATCCCGGACCGAGCATAAAGTGATACATCAGTAGCTGGCTGCGCGTTCCGAACAAATCGGCGAGCGATTCGGTCCCCCGCGAACCCTCGAACATATACTGCTTTTCCACCTTCTCCCACGGCAGTTCGCGCCTTTGCCGGCTCAGCTCATCGCGCAGGCGCGTGAATTCCTTCTCCTTTGCCAAATGTTCCTTGCGCGCCGCAAGCCACTCGGCCGGGGACACGACTTTCGGGAGTTCTAACTTCGTTTGGCTTGTCGCCATTGCTTTTCTCCTTTTCTCTGCTCCACGCTATCAGGCCTCGGCGTCTTTTTGTATCCGATCCAGCATAGCCGCCCAGCCCATGTTGATGCCCGCCCTGTGTTCATCCTGAATGAACCCGAGCGCGCTGTGCCGGAACGCGATGAGCGTTCCTCCTTCAACCGCGGTGAGGCGATATTGGACATTCGACAAAAAGGGATAAGAAGCGAATAACGGGCCGGTGATTTCGAGCAGCGTCGGCCGTTTGATGGCCTGGACGCTGCCCCAGAAATGCCCGTTGTTGTCGCCGAGGTCGCGATACCAACGCCCACCGGGCCACGCCTCAAGCTTCATGGGCATCGGGTCGCCGGCGCCTCTCTCGTTTCGCGGCCCCAGTTGTTCCAGCAAAGCCGCGAAGGTTTTTTCGATAGCCGCTCGAACGTGGATCTCCTGCGTGATGTTCAGCGTCAGGTCCTCAATTGATTGTGTCGTCAGGGTCATGCGTTCTCCTTTTCTTCTTCCGTTTCTTCGGCGCGTTCTTTGATGCGGGTTAATTGGTGTTTCCAGAAGCGTTCAAATTCGCCGGTCCACTCATGGAGCGGCCGGATTGCCTCCGCGTTCGTCCGGTAGAATTTCTGCCGGCCGTCGCGGCGCATACTCACGAGCCCCACGTCCCGCAGCACACGAAGGTGCTTGGAGACCGAGGGCTGCTCCAATCCCAGAGTGAACACGATATCACCGACCGGGCGTTCCTGAAGCGCGAGATAGCTCAGGATGTCCCGCCGGCGGGGCTCGGCGACAGCGTTGAAAGCGTCGGAAGTGGTAGCTGCGCGCGCCATATCGTCAGAATATATTCTCATATGGGAATATGTCAAGCGATGGATTGATTTTCGTATGGGAATTAGCGAGAAAACCTGGCAAGCCTATTGTGAGGCTCCGCTCTAGAGGTCCCGGACTCGGTGAGCTAGGAGGATGTGCTCAAGCTAATCCGCGACGACGGATGGCCTTGAAACAAAGGCGTGGAAGCTATCATGATTTCGCGTCGCGCCAATTGGCATTGCGGATGCGCCGCTAATCTCCTGTCTTAGATAATTCTTTACAACCGTGGCCTTCCAGACGAACGGGCTGGGTTGGCCGTTCCAGGTAGAGAGCCATTTGTAGATGGCTGTTTCCAAATCGTCGGTGCTGAGGAAGGTGCCGCGGCGGATCATCCGACCGGTGATAA
>Ga0182016_10003059_pt1 | contig 19321 bp, 11 predicted proteins | sample 712S2MmetaG_FD_120491 | JGI IMG/M metagenome (GOLD analysis project Ga0182016, IMG submission 120491) | Permafrost microbial communities from Stordalen Mire, Sweden - 712S2M metaG | ecosystem: Environmental > Terrestrial > Soil > Wetlands > Permafrost | place: Sweden: Stordalen | collected...
ATGGGCTGATCGAGTTGGCAACGAAACTGGACGTCAGCGGTTTGTAGCAGGGGCCATCGGACCGCTGACCGTGTCTCTCTCGAATTCGCCCGACGCCGACGATGCTGGCTTCCGCGTGGTCACCTTTGACCAGGTTAAGGTCGCCTATGCACACGAGGTGCGCGCGCTGATCGCAGGCGGAGTCGACCTGCTTCTGGTGGAGACAATTTTCGACTCGCTGAATGCCAAGGCGGCACTGGTCGCTATCCGCGAGGTGTTCGATCAGGACGGCCTTACAGCGGAGAACAAGGAACTGCCGGTGATGATTTCGGCAGCGGTGGGACGTGGCGGAGAGACGATGATATCCGCGCAGACCATTGAGGCATTCTGGAATGCAGTGGAACATATTAAGCCGCTGTCGGTTGGCCTCAACTGCTCTCTCGGTCCCGACCTGATGTATCCGTTTTTAGAGGAGCTTTCAGAAAAAGCGGACACTGCGATTTCGTGCTATCCGAATGCAGGCTTGCCCAATCCGCTTTCAGAAACTGGGTTCGACCTGGGACCCTCGGACATGGCTCGGTATCTTAGCGCCTTTGCGCGGGGCGGTCTGATCAATATTGCCGGCGGATGCTGCGGCAATACTCCGGAGCACATTGCGGCCATCGCAAAAGCGCTCGAAGGCAAGGCGCCGCGAAAGTGGGGAACTGCGGCCAATGAAGAAGCCGCCTAAAAATCATACGCACCTAGATTGAGACCGAAGTATGACTGCAAGCGAAAGCGAGAAAACAATTACAGCGATGATACCGAAGCCCCTCCGTTTGTCCGGCTCGCAGCCATTCACACAGCAGCCCGGCGTCTACATCATGATCGGCGAGCGGACCAACGTGGCCGGTTCGCCCAAGTTCGCCAAGCTGGTGAAGGAAGGCAAATTTGAAGAAGCTGTAAGCGTGGCCCGGCAGCAGGTGGAAAACGGCGCGAACGTGATCGATATCTGCATGGATGAGGGCATGATCGATGGCGTCGCGGCAATGACGCGCTTCCTGCAATTACTGGCCAGCGAGCCAGAGGTGGCTAAAGTCCCCTTCATGGTGGACTCGTCGAAGTGGGAAGTGATTGAAGCCGGTTTGAAATGCCTGCAGGGCAAGGGGATCGTCAACTCGATATCGCTGAAGGAAGGCGAAGAGAAGTTTCGCAAGAATGCAGCAAATGTGCTCAAGTATGGCGCGGCAGTAGTGGTGATGGCCTTCGACGAAAACGGACAGGCTGCAACTTACTCGGAGAAGATTCGCATCTGCGAGCGGGCTTATCGAATCCTTGTCGATGAGGTGGATTTTCCTCCCGAGGACATAATCTTTGACCCGAATATTCTTACCGTTGCCACGGGAATGGAGGAGCACAACAACTACGCGGTTGACTTTATCAATGCGACGCGCTGGATCAAGGCCAATCTGCCGCATGCGAAGGTCAGCGGCGGCGTATCCAATATTTCCTTCAGCTTTCGCGGCAACAACAAGGTTCGCGAGGCGATGCACTCCGCGTTTCTTTATCACGCGATCGCTGCGGGCATGGACATGGGGATCGTGAATGCCGGCATGCTCGAGGTGTACGAAGAGATTGAGCCTGAATTGAAGGTGCTGGTTGAGGATGTGCTGCTGAATCAGCGCCCAGACGCAACAGAGCGGCTGGTGGAGTTCGGCGAATCGCTCAAGCACGTTGGCGCTGTTGTGAGCGAAAGGAAGGCCGAAGAATGGCGCAGCGGCACGGTGGAGGAACGTCTTTCGCACGCGCTGGTCAAGGGGATCGACGCGTTTATCGAAATCGATGCGGAGGAAGCACGCGTTAAACTAGGACGTCCGTTGCTGGTGATCGAAGGCCCGCTGATGGACGGCATGAGCGTGGTTGGCGACTTGTTTGGAGCCGGCAAGATGTTTCTGCCGCAGGTGGTGAAGTCCGCGCGAGTGATGAAGAAGGCTGTGGCGCATCTGACTCCCTTCATGGAGGCAGAAAAGGCCGCTCTGGTTGCTTCCGGCCAGGTCGCGAAAGCGCAAGGGAAGATCGTCCTAGCGACCGTGAAGGGGGATGTGCATGACATCGGCAAGAACATTGTTGGGGTAGTCCTGGCCTGCAACAATTACGAGGTGATCGATCTTGGCGTGATGGTCTCTTGCGAGAAGATTCTCGAGCGCGCAAAGGCGGAAAACGCGGACCTGATCGGCCTCAGCGGCTTGATTACGCCGTCGCTCGATGAGATGGTACATGTGGCCCGTGAAATGGAGCGCCAGGGTTTCAAGCTGCCCCTACTTATTGGCGGTGCTACAACGAGCCGCGCGCATACTGCAGTAAAGATTGCTCCGCATTACAGCGAGCCTGTGGTGCATGTACTGGACGCAAGCCGCGCAGTACCGGTGACGACCAGCCTGTTGAGCGACGATGGCAAGGCTGATTTTGTGGTGCAGCATCGGGCCGAATACGATCGACTCCGAAAGGCTCACTCCGCACCACGGCAGACGGTCATCTCCATTGAGGCGGCTCGCAAGAGGCGGACTCCGATCAAGTGGCGCGCAGAAGACTTGCCCGTGCCGGAGTTCACCGGAGTGCGCGAGCTGGATAACTTCCCCCTGGCAACCTTGCGCGAGTTTATAGATTGGACTCCGTTCTTCCACACCTGGGAATTGAAAGGCGTTTATCCGCGCATTCTGGATGATGAGAGACAAGGCCCGCAGGCGCGGCAGATATTCGCCGAGGCCAACGCTCTTCTGGATACGATCATCGAGAAGAACCTTATCACCGCGCGCGGGGTATACGGCCTTTTCCCCGCCATTGCTGTGGGCGACGATGTCGAGCTATATGCAGACGGCACGCGCGACAAAGTGCTGGATTGCTTTCATTTCCTTCGCCAACAGGCGAATAAAGAAGGCAGCGAGCCGTGCAGGTCGCTGGCCGATTTTATCGCGCCGAAGGAAACAGGGATGCTGGATCATATCGGCGCATTCGCTGTGACCAGCGGCATTGGCCTCAAAGAACTGTGCGACAAGTTCCGTGCTGCGCACGACGACTACAACGCGATCATGGCGGAGGCTATCGCCGATCGCCTGGCTGAGGCGTTTGCCGAATGCCTGCACAAGCGCGTGCGCGATGAATGGGGCTACGGCCGCGCAGAAAACCTGAACGTCGACGACCTCATCCATGAAAAATATCGCGGCATCAGGCCAGCTGCTGGTTACCCCGCATGCCCGGATCACACAGAAAAGGGAACTCTGTGGCGTTTGCTCAATGTCGAAGCCAACACCGGAATGCAGATTACGGAGTCCTTCGCCATGTGGCCCGGATCGAGTGTGAGCGGCTTGTATTTCGCGCACCCGGAATCGCGATATTTCTCACTCGGCAAAATCGATCGCGATCAGGTTGTAGACTATGCCCAACGAAAAGGGATGAGCGCGGCAGAAGTAGAGCGGTGGCTCGGGCAAAACCTGAATTACGATCCTGTGCAATAGGGGCGTAATTCAAATTTATCTTGTCCGATTCTAAAAATCTTCATCGAGAGAGTCCGGATCACCTGGTCCGCTACGCATCGCAGCCGTGACTGCGGAGAACGGCTTCATCTCATACTCATTCGGCGGAGTTGCGCCGGTAAGGTATCGAACAAAGTAGTCCCAGCGGCGGCGGGTCATGTATTGCGAAGCCGCGCCGTAGCCATGGGCAACGTTAGGAATGAGTAAGAGGTCAAAGTCCTTATTCGCCTTGATCAGTGCATCAACGACTAACAGGGTGTTGTTGGGTGGAACGTTGTCGTCCATGGTGCCGTGCGCGAGCAGTAAGTGGCCTTTCAGATTCTTCGCTATATTCTGGTTTGCCTGCGAGTCGTAGTTACTAGACCCATCAGGTTGCTTTACGACTAAGCCGGCCCACTTTTCGGCCCAGTCGTCTTCGTAATCGCGCTGATCGTGATTGCCGCTCTCCGCGATGCCAACCTTGAAGAAGTCCGGATAATTGAACATAGCTGCCGCTGTAGCGTTGCCGCCACCCGAGTGCCCATACATGCCTGCACGATCCAGATCGATGAATGGATATTGTGAAGCGAGATCCTTCATGCCGCTGACTTGGTCGGGAATTGTGTTGTCTCCGAGGTTGCCGAAGTAGGCTTCGTGAAAGGTCTTTGAGCGGAAAGGCGTGCCCATGCCGTCGATGCACACAACGATGAATCCCAACTCCGCAAGCGGCTGCATGTCACCATGAGCGGCGCGAAAATCGCGGCTGCCACAAGAGCCAATCTGCGGTCCAGGATACACACTGTTGATGATCGGGTATTTCTTCGAAGCGTCAAAAGTCGATGGCTTGAACATCAGGCCGTAAACGTCGGTCTTGCCGTCGCGGCCCTTTACCTTTATTGGTATTGGTGCAACCCAGCCGTAAGCCACCAGTTTCGAGATGTCCTGCTTGGCTACCTCCATTACGAGCTTTCCGTCATTGCTTCTAACTACGGTTATCTGCGGCTGTGTTGGTGTGGAGTAGGAGTCGACGAAGTAATGCCCATCCGGCGAAACCCTGACGCTATGATCGGCATTCTCAGGTGTAAGCAGCGTTTGGCCTGTTCCGTCAAAATGAACGCTATAGAAATGCTGGAAGTAGGGATCGCGGTCCGCTTCCTTTCCCACGCCGACGAAGTAAATCTTGCGCGTTATTTCGTCTACGTTGAGCACTTGAGTTACATTGCCCGGGCCATGCGTGACCTGGTTCTTGAGCTTTCCTGTGGCTAAGTCGTAGAGATACATGTTGCCCCAGTCGTGTCGCTCGCTAAACCATAGAATCTCATTTGACCTGGGGAGATAATGCCAGTTGACTTTGTCGTTACCGCTTTCAAAGAATTTAGGAACGGTCTCGGTCATCACTTCGCGGACTTCCCCGGTAGCAGTGTCGGCGACGCGGAGCCACTCCTGTTTATGATCGCGCGAGGTTGAGACGAAGGCGAGGTGGGAGTTATCGGGGCTCCACTCGACGTCCACCCAGTTTGTCCCACGGCAAGCGACGTCGTCGCAGAGCGTGGAGCGATGCTGATCGGGAGGCATCTTGAGGCGGACGAGTTTCCTCGTGGCCACATCGATAACTACGCGCTCGATCATTGTTACATTTTCGTCGCCAACCAGGGGATACTTCCATGCTTGTAACTTGGGGTGGCCATTGGTCACGGGAACGAGGTACATCTCGCCGGTCTTGCGCTGGTCCTGTTGGAATGTGGCGATCTTAGTTGAATCCGGCGACCAGAGGAGGATGGCTCTATTTGAGTGTTGCCAGCCGGCATTGTCAGTGGCGTAACCGTAATCTTTGACGCCGTCCGTGGTGAGTTGGGTCTCCTTACCGGTGACCATGTCGCGCACCCACAGATTCCAATCACGGATGAATGCGCCAAGCTTCTTGTTGGGCGAAATGGTGGGCGGCCCCGGCCGCTCGGCTCGATCCGAGGACCTTGCGGAGGCTTCGACAGGAGTCAGACGCTTGCAGACCGCTGGATCTTTTTGGAGTTCGCACCGAAATGGTACGCCTGAATAAGTGAGAGTCAAGATGCTGTCGCCATCAGAGAAAGCAAGATCGGAAGCTGTGAGATGCATGGCGTCATCTTTGATGGAGCCATCGGAGGCGGCTTTCAGCGCTGCGGCAAGCTTGATTTGATCGAAGGCGGCCGTGCGTGTGCCCTTGGCGGGATCGACGAGGATGAAGGACACGCCATTTGAGTTAGCGTCGCGATACCAGAAGCGCCCATCGTCCATCCATTGCGCCCGCACAACACCCTGGTAGGCGAGAGGGTTTACGTTATAACCCATAAATTTCTCGGCCGCTGCATAGTCCTCGGTTGTGTATTGGCGCGGTTGCTGTCCCCAGGCGCTTGCGAAGCAAATGGCAATGGCGGTAACAGCGATTGTCAACGGAGATCGACTGATTCTAAACATTCAAGTTATTCCTTTGGTCCTCGGACTACTTCAACAAGATGGCTATTGTGGACGAGACATTCAATTGCACTATTTTCGGTGTGCAGCAATTTTATACTGGCACAGGGACTGACGCACAGGGTCGGATTGAGAGCTTTGAGCATCGCCCGAAATACGCAGCCTGGCGTATATTGGGTTGGTTTGTAATTACGTTTGCAACGCACCTCATGACCGTATCCGTGGCCACGGGGTGGGTTGTTGAGATTGAGGTTCAAGCTAGATGAGGCAAGCACTTGCGATTTTCCTGGTGGCGTTAAGCCTTCCAGGCGTTTCCGCTGTTAGTCAAGATACAACTATAATTCTGGACGGCACCAGCAAGGGCAGGGCGTTCGATGGTATTGGAGCGGCAAGTGCGGGGGCATCATCGCGCCTACTGATCGACTATCCAGAGCCGCAGCGCAGTCAGATTCTGGATTACCTGTTCAAACCGGGCTATGGGGCGTCTTTGCAGCATCTCAAGGTGGAGATCGGCGCCGATGTTAACTCCACAGACGGCTCCGAACCAAGTCACATACGGTCGGCTTCCGACCATGACTCGGCGCGCGGTTACGAGTGGTGGCTGATGGTTGAGGCGCATAAGCGCAACCCAAATATTGTTCTTGAGATTCTTCCGTGGGGTGCTCCAGCGTGGGTTGGCTCCGTTGCACGTGGCAAGGAGACGCTCTACTCGTCAAAGATGGTTGAGTATGTCGTGGACTTCATTAGGACGGCCAAGCGGGACTACTCCCTGGATGTTGCTTATGCCGGAGTGTGGAACGAGAGAGATTTCGACGTTCCCTACATCAAGGAACTTCATGCACGTCTGAGAGCCGAGCACCTGGCAACCAAGATTGCATGCTGCGATGGGGACTGGTCGATCGCTGACAGAATCCTCCAGGACTCAGAGTTAGCCGGGGATATTGCTGTGATCGGCGCACACTACCCACGGGATGACAAGGGCAAGATTACAACGACGGATGCTGCGCGCAAGACCGGGAAGCCCCTGTGGTCGAGTGAAGACCAGCCAAATGACGGTGGCGGTCCCATTGTCAGCCGAGACTGGCCTGTGGGCGGACGTATCCTGGCGCATCTTTACAACCAGAATTATCTTGAAGGGGCGCTGACATCTACGGAAATCTGGAGTCCGGTCACTTCCTATTATGACAACCTGGCCGCTCCTAACTCGGGCCTCATGTATGCAAACACACCGTGGTCTGGGCACTACGATGTACAGGGAGCGATCTGGGCGACGGCACATACAACGCAATTCGCGCAGCCGGGATGGCAGTATCTCGACTCGGGATCAGGATATCTTCGGGAGAAGGGAAGCTATGTAGCATTGCGATCAACCGATGAGAAAGACTGGAGTGTCGTTCTGGAGACAATCGGCGCTAAGGGCCCACAGACTGTGTTATTCAAGCTGACTGGCGGCCTAGCTACCACTGAAGTACATGTGTGGGAAACAAATGATTCGCGTACGTTTGAGCACGTAGCCAATGTTAATCCGGCGAATGGAGAGTTCATTTATAAGTTCGAACCGAATTCTCTCTATTCGCTGACAACGACTACGGGGCAGGGCAAAGGGACTGCGCAACCTTTGGCGCCGGCGGCCTTTCCTTTCCCGTATGCAGAAAGCTTCGAAACAACTCCGTTCCAACACGCGCCGAAATATCTTTCCGACCAGGATGGTGCGTTTGAAGTCCGGGCCTGTGATGAACGGCCTGGGCGGTGTTTGGAACAGGTGATCTCGACGCGGCCGATTCGATGGGATCCGGTGCCTGACCCATACACGTTAGCGGGCGATTCGAGTTGGACCGATTACAGCGTTTCTGCTGATGTGCGTTTTTTATCGGCAGCCCCGGCGGTGGTGATGGGACGCATCGAGACTGCGGATGTCTTTGAGGATCCCAATGCGCATTGGCCGAGTGCTTACGGCCTGCGAGTGAAGCCGGATGGAGCTTGGGAGTTGCTTTCGACTCAGTTTAAAAAGCCGACTGTCAGGCTCGCATCCGGAACTGCGGCTCTGAATCCAAGTCCGTGGCATCACGTTGAACTGCGCTTCCGCGGCGAGCAGATTGAAGCTTTGCTCGAAGGGAAGAAGCTCGCATCGGTGAATGGCTCAACGCATACGCATGGAATGATTGCTTTGGGCACGGAGTGGGATCACGTTCAGTTCGACAATTTGAAGGTTACTCGCTAGAGGCCCGGAATTGCCTCAAGGCTTTGATTGCGGCGAGCAAAGGTAATAATATGGGCGCGACCAATGCCGCGCCCTCTTCAAACAAGGATCTGTTGTTTGCTTTTCGCTTTAGAACAAATTCCAAAGCGACTGGTTGTAGACCTCGTGGTGGTATTGGACTTCAGAACCCTTCACAAAGGTCCCCAACTCACGCGGGGAACGATTGGCCGCGGCCTGCTTGAGGTCTGCAAAACGCCCTTGAACATCTGCTCCCAGAATCTCCGCAATCCACGATGAGCTCTTGAAGTCTTCAATGGCCGATAGGATGTTATCGGGCAAATAACGCTGTGCCTGACGCAGGTTATCGATGTCTGCCTTGGTGCCGTCGATGCCGGTCTTGAAGATAGAGAAGAGGGTCAGATAGGGATTTGCATCCGGAGCGACGGAGCGCACTTCAACACGCATGGAACGCGAGTTTCCGATGGGAACACGTACCATCGATCCGCGATCCGTAGCCGATGCCTTGATCTGGTTAGGAGCTTCAAAGTGAGGGTCAAGGCGGCGGTATGCGTTAACGCTGGGATTCAGGATGAGGCAAATATCCAGAGCGTGAGTCAGGATGCGGTCAATGAATTCCCATCCGAAGGGCGAAAGCTTTTCCTGGCCGGCCGGGTCCCAGAACATATTTGTTTTGCCCTCTGAGATGGAGACATTGGTGTGCATGCCGCTGCCATTGACGCCCACTACCGGCTTGGGCAGGAAGCTGGCGGTGTAGCCCATGTTATTCGCGATTTGCCGGGTGAGCAGTTTGTAGAGCTGAATCTGATCGGCAGCCGCCACGACTTCGCCGTAGCCATAGTTGATTTCGAACTGGCTGGGCGCGACTTCAGGGTGATCCTTCTCATTCTGGAAGCCCATGGCGCGCTGCACTTCGGCCGCGGTGTCAATGAACTGGCGCAGCGGATCGAGCGGCAAAACGTGATAGTAGCCGCCGGTATTGATGAATTCGAACTTGCCCTTTTCGTGGAAATGCTGCTCGGCGTCTTTGCCTGCAAAAAGGAATCCCTCGATTTCATTGGCCGCATTCAGCGTGTAATTCTTCTCGGCATACAGCTTGTCGCTGTAGGCCTTGAGCACTCCGCGCAGGTCGCCAGAGTAAGGAGTGCCGTCCTTGTCGATGACGGTGCCGAAGACCAGCACCTTGCCATTGCCGAACACATCGGCGGGAACCCAGTAGAAAGCGCTCCAGTCGATTCCAAGGCGCAGATCGCTCTCTTTCTGAGCGGTAAATCCGCGGATCGAAGAGCCGTCGAAGGTCAGGTTTTCGTAAGCGCCCAGCAGGAATTTCTTGTCGTAATCCAGCAAATGCAGCCGGCCTTCAAGGTCGCTGAAGAGCACGGTCACGGCCTTGATCCGTTTTTCGTCGGTCAGGTACCGGATACGCTTCTCGCGAATCTCATCGGCCGCTACACGGTTGATGCGGTCGCTCTTGGCTTCAAGGTTCTTTTCTTCCAGTTCCTCATAGGAAAGGGCGAGAAAGTTGCGGTACTCAGTAGACATGGATCTCCTTTGGATGGAAAGTCGTAGTGGGCATTGAACAGAATCGGCCTGCTGTGCCGGAAGTGGGGCAATCCGCAGTGAAAGAGAGACGTGCGTATGCTGGAAGCGCTGTACGCTTCCAGCATACGCAAGCCTTTGGCTGCGGAGAATCAGCCTCCGAACAGATCAGGCTACACTATCGATCCAACCGGTGCAAGAGATCCGGTAGAGCTCCAATTTCATCTCTTTAAGCAACAAGTTCGGGGATGGGGACACTGTTAATCGTATGCAGAATGCGCGAGACGATCTGGTAGGGGTCGCCTTCGGAATTCGGGCGGCGATCTTCCAGATAGCCCTTGTAACCGCTCTTGATGAAGTTGACAGGCATGCGGATGGACGCTCCTCGATCCGAAAGTCCGTAGCTGAACTTGTCGATAGACTGTGTTTCGTGATGACCGGTCAGACGCAAATGGTTGTCAGGTCCGTAGACGGCGATATGCTCGGGGACATAAGTCTTGAATGCTTCCATGAGGGCCTCAAAGTAGTCCTTGCCACCCACTTCGCGAAGGTACTTGGTTGAGAAGTTGCAATGCATGCCTGAGCCGTTCCAGTCGCCCTTGATGGGCTTGCAATGCAATTCAACATCGACCTCGTACTTCTCGCACAGGCGCATCATCAGGTAGCGAGCGGTCCAGACGTCGTCGGCGGCCTTGGCTGAACCTTTGGCGAAGATCTGAAATTCCCATTGACCTTTGGCGACCTCGGCATTGATGCCTTCATGGTTGATGCCGGCGGCGAGACAGAGCTCGAGATGTTCTTCGACGATGGTGCGGGCCAGGCTGCCCATGTATTTGTAGCCGACACCGCAATAGTAGGGACCCTGCGGGGTGGCTGGGAGGCCGTCTTTGGGGAAGCCGAGAGGGCGCCCATCTTTATAGAGGAAATACTCTTGCTCAAGGCCGACCCACAGATCGGGGTCGTTCTCGATGGTAGCGCGATAGTTGGTCGAGTGGGGTGTGCCATCCGGGTGCATGACTTCGCTGAGAACGATGTATGCGTCCTTGCGGCTGGCGTCGGGATAAAGCGCTACGGGTTTCAATACGCAGTCGGACTTGCTGCCCTCGGCCTGCATGGTTGAACTGCCGTCAAAGCCCCAAAGGGGCAGATCGGCGAGGGTAGGTGGGTGCTCATAAGACTTGAGTTGAGTTTTGCCGCGCAGCCCTGGAACGGGCTTCTTGCCGTCGAGCCAGATGTATTCGAGCTTGTACTTTGTCATAAGTCTCCTCTAGTCGAAAAAGGTGCAGGACTTTCTAAAAATGCTAGGGCTTTACGTATAAAGATCGTCTCAGGATTTGAAAGAGTATTGGCAGGATTTGGGACAGCCTATTTGTGGTGGGCCAGAAGGAACATCAGCAATAGAATTACCACTGGAATCATCGCCAAACTGCCGTAATAAAGGATCTTGCGCGAGGTCTGGGATTTGCGCTGCTGCCAGTCGCGCAATTCGGGCCGATCTTCCACGCCCACCTGCTCCGGGTGCTCCAGGTCGCGCTTGAACTCGTGAGCATGGGCATAGCGATTCCTGGGGTCTCGCTCCAAGGCGCGATAGAGGATTTCCTGCAATTGCGGTGTAACCGTCGGATCGGCGACGGACGGCGGAATGGGGTGGTTCAGCAGGCGCTCGTTCATGGCCGCCATGGGATTGGGTCCGTTGAATGGCAGCTTGCCAGTGAGCATTTCGTAAAGGATGACGCCCATGGAATAGATATCGGAGCGGGCGTCGCCGCGTTTTCCCTTTACTTGCTCGGGGGAGATGTAGTTTGGCGTGCCGATGGCGGCCGTGAAGTTGGCATAGGTGAGGCGTTTCGCGGCGGCGTCTCCGGCAATGCCGAAATCGATCAGCTTGATGTTGTCTTCGTCGTCGACCATGATGTTTTCCGGCTTCAGGTCCCGATGGACAACGCCATTTGCGTGGATATACTCCAGGGCATCGAGCACACCAATGGCGATGCGGATGGCACGCTCGTGGGGCATGGGGCCTTGATCGAGAATCTGCCTTAGCAGGCGGCCGTCGCACCATTCCATGACCATGTAAATTCGGGAGCGCTTTTCGCCGCCGAATACGCGCATCACCTTGGGATGGTCGAGCTTTTCGCCAATGCCGGATTCACGCTGGAATCGGTCAAAGAGAATGGGGTCGGCTTCAAGATCGGGGTGTGGAATCTTGAGGGCGACGATGCGGTTATCGCGAGTGTCGATGGCGCGGTAAATGGACGCCATTCCGCTGCGGGCGACGGGCGCCTCAATGCGGTACGAGTCGATTTGCGCACCGGCTTCCAAGCCGTCGAGAAACCCCATTGGGCCGCACACTCCATCCAGGTAGCTTGTCTTACTCTATCGGGAAATTCGTCGAATGCTGTAAGGAATCCGTAAAGCATTCTCAAAGCATCGCATCATGAGGGTAGCCTGTAGGGTCTGCCGCGATACATTCCCACCTGTTCGACAGATCGCACGCGGATAACCTGCGCTGTGGTGTTGTCTCCGCCATCGATTTCAACGGCCCGGGCCACCAGTTCGCGGGCAATCTCTTCGATGTCTTTGTTCTGAGAAACGATTTGGGCGATGGCCCGATCGTTCATCTCGTCATGAACGCCGTCGCTTGAAAGCACGAAAATGTCACCCGCCTGAAGCGTGATCGATGTGGTGTCCGGCGAGACAAACATCTCTGGCCCGAGAGAACGGATCAGCACGTGACGAGATTCGGACTCTGCGATTTCACTTGCGGAGATGATGCCCATTTTGCGCTGCTCGTTGACCCACGTGTGGTCTTGGGTGATCTGTTTGGCGTGGCCGTTGCGGATGAGGTAGCAGCGCGAGTCTCCCACATGCGAAACGACACACTGGTCATGACGCATGGCGAGCGCTACGAGGGTTGTGGCCATTTTCTTGCCACGATATTGGGGGGCCAGGGTGCAGTCATGCACCGCAGCATTGGCGTGCTGGATCAGTCGTGGAAGCAGGCCGGCGAGCATTGTGCCCGCCTGGGCCTTGGAGAATCCTTCTTTGATTGTCGCGATGGCAGTGGCAGAGGCAATCTCGCCGAGGTCCAATCCTCCGACGCCGTCGGCTACGGCAAACAAATAGCCATGGGAGCGTGCTTCCTGGCGGGACGAGGGAATGAACGATCCCATAGCGTCTTCATTATTGGTGCGAACCTTGCCGAAATCCGTTGCCTGGCCGAACTGAACTTCCAACATGGGCGCCGCTGCCTGAATTGTCCTCCATCGAGCCGCAGGGAGAACATTTTGATAGAAATTGTGAGACATCCAATTCAAAAACACCACTGGGTGGTTCTCCCATTCATGTCCCTCAACATGAGACGAAAACAGGATGCCACCCAGTGAATGCGGTTTGGTCGAAACGGACTATCTGGCTGTGAGAAGAACGTCCTTGCCCTTTGCTTTCGACGAACGAAGGAAGTAGATGCCTCCATAAATGCCCCAAGCAGCGGAGATCCCGAGAGCGATGTAAGGTTCTTTCCAGGTCCCGTAGCCGAGGAAGGGGACCACCAGGTAAGCGGCCATGCAGGCGAGGTTGGCAAACAGGCCGAAGCCGGGAATGAGCATATGCCTGACGAAGCTGTAGTCGGGGCGCTTATGGAAGGCAACGATGCAAAGAAAGCAACTCAGCGCATAGAGAATGAAGGTGCCGAAGTTGGAGGTGAGCGTCACGGCCAGGATCGAACTGGGCAAAGCCGCCATTTGATCGTGCGTCGTGTAGCCGAAATTGGAGAAAATGTTGTGGGGCAATGCAGCAATTGTCGCATCGGTGGGAGCGCTGCCGTCGCAGAAGTAGAGGGACACGCCAACCACGCCGATAACCGCGGAAATGGTTGCCAGTGTCCAGATGGCGCGTCGGGGCGACAGGGACTCGGCATGAAGCAAACCGAAGTGCTCGGGCGCCTCGTCGTCCTTGCCCATGGCATATGTAACGCGAGCTCCCGTATTCATGCAACTGAGGGTGGTGCCAATGAGCGCAAGGAACACGGTGAGTGCCTCAGCGAGCATGAACCACTTGCCATTACCGTGACCTAACAGAGCATCGCCCACAATAATCATCATGTCGCCAATGGGAGCTGAAGAAGTGGATGCGCTCTGCATTGTGTAACCTGAATTGAGGAAGTAGTTAGCCGCAAAATACTCAATTAGATAACACACCACCCCCTGAATCAGCAGCGATGCGATAACTGCGATGGGAATGTGCTTAGTTGGATTCTTTGCCTCAGCTCCCATGGATGTTACTGATTCGAAGCCGACCAGGATGAGGATGGCTACGGTGGCCTGGATGAAGATGAAGCTGACTTTGTGAGGTGAGACTACCGAACCAGCCGTTCCATGGGTAAGGAAGTTGCCGCTGGCGTCTTTCTCCGGGTAGTCAATGGTGAAGGGAACCGGCTTGCCCGCTGAATCAAGCAGCGGCAGCGGGTTGCCGCTTGCGTCGCGGACTGTCGAGCCGTCCTTGGCTGTCTGAAACTGGTAGGAGTAAGTTGCGAGAGTCTGCGAGTCGTACTGGAATGCCGCGGAACCGGCGGGATGGACGACGCGATAGTGAATGGCCAGCACGCTGAAGACAAGCAGCGCCGAGATCTGGATTATGTTGATGGCCATGTTGACGGCCGTTGAAGCGCCTGCGCCCTTGGCCGCAATCCATGCGACGAAGAACGAGAAGATCACTGCGACCACTGCCATGAACACGGGGCCCGGATTCCCGCCGCTCATGAAGTTGGGAAATAGGAATCCCACTACAAAACCCACGAAGACGCCGGTGGTTGCAACCATGACGCCGGGGTAGACCCAGTAATAGAGATGCGAGCCCCAGCCTACGATGAACTTGGCCACGCGCGCATATTTGAAGGCTTTGTCTTTGGAGAGCAACGCCTGCTCGGCATAATAGTAGCTGGAACCGGTACCGGGGTAGAGCTTGGAGATCTCGGCATAGGCAACCGCTGTAGCCAGGCAGAGCAGAAGAGCGACAACGATGCCAAACCACATAGCAGGCGAAGTGGTTCCCTCCGTGGCCTGGAGGACGAAAGTGAGCCAGAGGAAGGCTCCGGGAGCGATGAGGGCCATTGCGTTGCTGGTCAGCCCGGTCAGGCCCAGGGTGGCCTGCATCTGAGGTGCTTTTTGATCTGCCATGAGCATTCTCCTAAAGAGTGAAGTTCTTGGGTCGGCTCCCGGCGCCGCATCCTCCGGGACATATTTTAAGGTTCGCCCGGTTCGCAATTTCCGTTGGGGCGGATGCGGGCTTGGTGAGTAAGCTGAATCCTAAAGTTGGTGCAATAAAGATGAAATGAGGAATCTGAAAAGAGAAACTAACCCGCAGAAAAAATGCTTGATTTCAATGGGTTATGGCGGTCTCAGTTCCGCCGGCAGGCCGGAACACAATCCGCTTAAAGGACGCCTGATAAACTCTTTTTAAGCCACCCTCCGAATCGATGCGCCAAAGAATCAATAGGGGGAATGGCACAGCCTGTATCTTGATTCGCTGAGGACCGCTGCGAATGCAGGCGCAAGTTGGTCGTACTTTCTGTGCATTCCGCGAAATCAAGCGGTTGGAGGTTGGTTGGCCGGAAGCTACAACCCTGCGCGCTCGGCTCTCGCCGCGCGGCGCGCGCGCCTGCTAAGCGTCTTGTTGTTCGTGCTGGAGTGCGCGCTGGGGATGCTTGCCGTGATCCTGGCAGCGGCTTTCACCCAGTGGTCTAGATGGCTTCTTCCGGTTGCGGTGCTCCTTTATCTACTAATCGTGGTTGCAACTGCCCTGCTTAGTGGTTTTTGGCAGGCGGTCATCGTGTCGCTTTTCGCCGTCGGAGTGCAGGCCTTTCTCTCCGCGCGGCAGCCGCAATTCAACGTCGCCGTGTATCCCGTGAATACCGTCACCCTGGTGGTATTTGTTCTGGTGGCCCTTACCGTGAGCCGGTTGTCGGCGCGTGTGACAAATCACGCACGGGAAGCGGAATCCAGGGGCGGGCAGATGCACGATCTGTACGAATTCACAAGGCGCACGCTGCAGATGAACCTGCATGTCGAGCCGGGCCCGCAATTGGCAGAACTGGTCCACGAGATCTTTGCGCTGGAAGCCGTTGCGGTATTTGACGCCGACCTGCACAACGTATATCAGGCGGGATTTTGGAATGACGATCCCGAGGAAATGGCTCGAAACGTCTATTACTTCGAGACGTCGAACGACGAACCGGAGACCGGGCTGGGGCGCCGTGTCGTCCGCCTGGGAACAGTGCCTGTCGGAAGCCTTGTGGTTCGCGGCGATACTACTCCGCTGGTCAACAATGCAATCGCATCCCTGATTGCCATTACATTCGACCGCTATCGGGCCTTCGCCAACGAGAGCCGCATCGAAACAGAGCGCCGCACCGAACAACTGCGGGCGACCGTGCTGGACAGCTTGGCGCATGCATACAAGACGCCACTGACGGCGATTCGCGCAGCTTCGACCGGCCTGGGAGAAATGGGCCACCTTTCGGCAGGGCAGGCCGACCTTGTGGCGTTGATCGATGAGCAGACTGGGTTGCTGAACGAGCTGACAAACCGGCTGCTGACAACTGCGCGGCTGGATGCCGGGGAGGTTGCGCTGCACGCATCGCCGGTGGGCGTAGCGTCGATGGTGGAAGAAGTGGTGGCCAGCCTGGGCGATCGGCTGGCGAGCATGAAGGTTATCATCAAGCTGGAAGAAGACGATATGGTTGTCGCCTGCGATCGCCAGCTGATGGTGATGCTTCTAACGCAATACGTAGACAATGCATGCAAATACTCGATATTCGGCACGGCGATTACGATTCGCGTGGTGCGCGCGCGAGCGGAGGCCATCTTCTCCGTGCATAGCTTCGGCCCGGTCATTCCGATGGCGGACCGGGAGCGCATATTCAACCGCTACTATCGATCTTCCACCCAATCGAACCGTGCTCCTGGTACGGGAATCGGTCTTAGCGTGGCCAAGCGCGTCGCGGTCATTCACGGCGGCTATGTCTGGGTCACCAGCGAGGAAGTGGAGGGGACCACGTTTTTTGCGGCGATCCCAGCACCTGTACAGAAGAGGAATTGAAAATGAACGCGCAAGCAATTCGTATTCTTGTTGTCGATGACGAATCCGCAATCCGCAGGGCGCTCCGGCCTCCCTTGCTCGAACTTGGTTTTCAGGTAACTGAAGCCTCGCGCGGGGAAGAGGCGCTGCAACTGATGCGCTCCACGCAATTCGATGCGGTTCTGCTGGACGTGAACATGCCCGGCATTGGCGGCGTGGAAACGTTGCGCCGCATCCGTGCTTTTGCTCCGCGACTTCCGATCCTGATGTTGACCGTGCGCGACAAGGAGGAAGAGAAGGTGGAGGCTCTCGATCTGGGTGCGGACGACTACGTGACGAAGCCCTTCAGCACCAAGGAACTGATTGCCCGGATTCGCGCAGCGATTCGGCGCGTAAAGTCGCCTGTGCGTTCTGAAGATGCGCCCATTGAAATTGGAGAGATTCGCCTTGAGCCGGTGAAACGCAACGTAACCAAGCGCGGCCAGCCGGTGCACCTGACGCGCAAGGAGTTTGACATACTGCATTGCTTGATGAGCCGTGCCGGTCGAGTGGTGACCTACGCACGGCTGCTGAGTGCGGTGTGGGGCGCGGATTGCCGCGAGGAGGTGGAGTATCTTCGCACCTTTGTCCGGCAGCTTCGCAAGAAGATCGAGGACGATCCTTCGAATCCGATCTATCTTCTCACCGATGTGTATGTCGGATACCGCTTCGCAGACGCACAGATTTTTCAAGAGGAGATCCCAGTGGGAGGGTCGAATGCGGAGCCCTCGCAGACACCATCGGGAAGTTCATCCTGATTTGTGTCTCTGCGGTTTTTCGCATTGGGGTTTGAGGATTCCCGCGCAGGCGATCGGAAGAAACTGCAAGGACACGTTACCATGTTCAAGATAGCTGCCAGTTCTCGATTGAGGCTGAGAACTGACTGACGAAACCGGCTGTCCCGAGTTTTATTCAAACGCCTGCCGCGGCTCTTTGCCGGCCACGGTGATGCCGCGCGAAAATGCCTCGAGTAGTGGACGGGCACGGTCCAAAGCTTTGTCGGCACCGGCGGCTATGATCCACAATCGACCTTGCTGGGCATCGTTGGTGTGGCCGATGACCGGTGCTGCCACAAAATCGACGCCGCGGTTGGCGTGCTCGACAGTAAGCCGCTCGGCCAAGGCGGGGCTGATGGTGCCGCACAAGATGTGAAGCAGCCCAGGTGAAAGCACATCGATCAGCCTGTGGACGCCAAAGAGAACTTCTTCATAGGCCGCATCGTCAAGGAGCATGGTGATTAGAGCGTCAGCGCCCAGTTCGGTTTCAGCCGGTGTGGCGGCGGCGATGGCGCCCTCGTCGATGAGCGGCTTGGTACGTTCTTCGCTGCGGTTCCATACGGACAATTCGTGTCCGGCAGCGAGCAAGCGGAGCGCCATCGGCGTGCCCATGTTGCCGAGTCCCAGAAATCCGATCTTCATGGCCAGTCCTATCATAGGGGCTGTTTATTGCGAACTGCACGCACCTCAATCATAGGCCGTGCGAGAAGTGACTACGCGCGCAATGCCATTGCACTTGAGACGCCCCTGAGGTTTCTCGGCGTTTGCACGTCTATCATTTAGGATGTGAAATACGGAGAAGCATCTTGAGCGGATCGATTCGGGAGCGTTTGCGCGCCGTGCCAGTAGTCGTGTGGATGGTGCTGGTGGCGTTGGTCTTGCGCGTGGCGGTAATTCCGTTCGACACAATCGAGAACTTAATGGGTGCGGATCACGTCATGCTTCACGTCTGGGCGCCGGGGAATGTTGCGCGCTCAATCGTTGCCGGGCGGGGTTTCGGAAGCTCCTTTGTCTCCGACCAACTGGGCGCGACTACTCCTCCGGTTTTCGCATACATCGTAGCGATTTTTTTCCGGCTCTTCGGCGTCTATAATTCGCAATCGATTTTTGCGATTCATGTGTTTAATTGCGTGATAAATGCTCTGGCGTGCATTCCAATACTCTTTATCGCCCGACGGAGCTTTGGGCCGCGAACGGGCTTGTGGGCGGCATGGGCTTGGGTGTTTTTCCCCTACGGTATCTATTTCTCGGCGGCCTGGGCGTGGGGTACGCACCTGTTGCTGCTTGGTTTGTTGTGGCTGCTCTATCTTGCGCAGGAGATGGAGATCTCGCCGCGAATTGGCTTGTGGGCAGGTTTTGGCCTACTGGCCGGCTTTACGGCGCTGGATGAACCCTCGGTGCTCATCGTGATTCCGTTTTTGCTGGCCCTGGCCGCCTTGAGGCTGGCGCTCGCCGGCAAGCGCTGGATTGTGCCGGGAATGGTGGCTTCGTTTACGCTTGCGGCCGCCATCGCACCCTGGTTGATTCGTGACGCGCTAGTCTTTCACAAGTTCATTCCGATCCGCGGCAACATGGGGCTTGAGCTATGGCTCGGAAACAACGGGCATAATGTTCGCTGGGTGAGCGATGATTTAAACCCGCTGAATAACCAGACGGAACTGGCTGAATACAATAGCAAGGGCGAAGTCGCCTACATGGAGCACAAGGAACGCCAGGCCAAGGAATACATCCACGACCATCCCGGCTGGTAC
>Ga0182016_10003062_pt1 | contig 19305 bp, 11 predicted proteins | sample 712S2MmetaG_FD_120491 | JGI IMG/M metagenome (GOLD analysis project Ga0182016, IMG submission 120491) | Permafrost microbial communities from Stordalen Mire, Sweden - 712S2M metaG | ecosystem: Environmental > Terrestrial > Soil > Wetlands > Permafrost | place: Sweden: Stordalen | collected...
AAAAAAGTAGCGTGCAAATGGAAGTTGGAAATCGCCGAAAAGGCAGTGCTGGCTTGGTGGATATTTCATTTCTGGCTATTGGAAATGTTCGTGGCGACGGGCAACTTGGAAAAATGCCGATGCTTGTTCCGTTCAATGAAATCAAGGGTGTGCATTTTCTAATTCGTAACACCCTCCTGCGGGACCAGGATTTTCCACGGCACATCCGGCGTATGGCCATGCCGAGGTTCGTCTCTTAGAGACGCGGCGGTGCGGGTTTGTGATCCTACAAATATGTCGCGCCTGACAGCGCTGGGGAGGGTAGGGCGGGCAGTCCTCTGCCCGCCGACGTGTGATTTGGCACACAAAGGCGCGCACCTGCCGCGACGGTGCGCAAGCACGGCGGGTGGAGTGGCGCGCCCTACCAAATGCCGGCTGCCCATTTTCCCTGCCAGCATCGCCCTGTTCCCAACCCGGAAAGCCGCCATCCCATGCCGGAAAATGGTTTTCCTAACCCGGAACGGCGCATTCCCAAACCGGAAAAGCCATTTCCCAACCCTGAAACGCGATTTCATGACCGTGAAAACCGTTTTGCCAACCATGAAAGGGCAATTGCTGACCGTGAAAAGGTAAATGCTAACCGTGAAAAGCCTTTTGCAGATCGTGAAAAGGCGTCATCCAACCCCGGCGCTGTCCTGCCGTGAGACACTCCACTTTTTCCGGCCGGGCGGCGCATAAAGCCGGTCTTTAAAACCTGCCGGCGGGCACCGGTCTGGAAATATCCGCAAGTGTTTGATGCTGCGAACCATCGGCAGCGGGGCCTTTCCACCCATCATAAACCATAATTAACTCGTGCTTTATGGCATTCAATCTTTGGTGTTTAATGTTAACGGCGCAATTTCGCTTCATCTCCCAATACAACGTGCTAGGATGCCGCCCAAGATGTCCTGCTGCTGCCAACCGCAAACCCTGCCGCCGCAGCGCGGCAATTCATACCGCTCCCCGGTGCTTAATTGATGAAATTTCACCCGCCAAGCTGGTCGCACCTGCAACTTGAATCCAAGATTTGCACAAAGACAGTCTCTCTTTCAGTGTTGCTGCTGCTGTCAGTTTTCCTGTCATCGAATGTTTTCGCGCAAACGCCCGCCGGAAGCAGCCTAGTTCTTCGCGACCACTGGGCGATCCAGTCATCAGAGACCGCCACCAACGATGGTGCGGTCATATCCCAACCCGGTTATGCCGCGAAGGACTGGTATCCCACCTCGGTTCCCTCAACCGTGCTGGCGGCGCTGGTGGCCAACAAGGTGTATCCCGATCCCTATTACGGTAATAATTATTTTGAACTGCCGGGCGTGCGCCGGTGGGACAAGCCCGAGGGCAATCCCTTCGAATCGTCCTGGTGGTATCGCACCGAGTTCGATCTTCCCTCCGATTATGCGGGCAGGCATGTGTGGCTGAAGTTTCATAGTGTGAATTACCGCGCCAATCTGTGGGTAAACGGGCAGAAGGTGGCCGATTCAACCAGGATGGAGGGCGCATACAGGCTGTATTCCTTTGATATCGCGCCATACTCGAAAGCCGGGCAAAAGAATTGCCTCGCGTTGGAGATTTTTCCGCCAAAGGGATTTGACCTTGCCATCTCCTGGGTTGACTGGAATCCCACGCCACCCGACCGGGGCATGGGCATCTGGTATGACGTAACCCTGTCCGCCAGCGGTCCCGTGGCGATTGACCATCCTTTCGTGAAAACCAAGTTGAACCTGCCGGCAACCAACCAGGCCAAACTCACCGTGATCGCGGAAGTGAAGAACGCAGGAAACACGCCCATCAAGGGTCTGTTGAAAGGCGTGATAGAGAACATCGCTTTCTCCAAGGAAATTAGCCTGGGTGCGAACGAGAACAGGGAAGTTACGTTTTCGCCTGATGAATTCCCGCAACTCCTGGTGGCCAATCCGCGCCTTTGGTGGCCGCACACCGTGGGTCCGCAAAACCTCTACGACTTGAACCTGAGCTTTGAAATAGGTGGGAAGGTATCCGACACGCGGCATTTGCGTTTCGGCATCCGGGAAATCAGCGCCTGGATGAACGAGTTCGACCAGCGGCGCACCAGGGTGTTTCAGGTCAACGGCAGGAACATCGTGATCCGCGGCGGTGGTTATGTGGAGGATCTCATGTTGCGTCAATCCAACGAACGCGTGGATGCCGATCTCCGCTACCTGAAATTCATGAACCTGAACGCGCTGAGGATGGAGGCTCCCCGTGGCTCCGATTATTTGTTCGAGCGTTGTGATGAGGAAGGCATTCTGGTCATGGTGGGCTGGTGCTGCGGCTATCCCTTCGAGAGTTGGAAGGACTGGACGCCGCACACGGCCGACGTTGCCGAAGAAAGCTGGCATGACCAGATCGTCAATCTTCGCGCGCATCCCTCTGTGTTCACCTGGTTGTATGGAAGCGATAATTTCCCGCCCGAGGACATGGAGCGGCGCTATATTGACGTGCTGAAAAAATGCGACGGGACGAGGTCCTATTCATCCTCGGCCACGGAATCGGCCAGCAAGATTGCCGCCTACTCCGGCTTATGGATGGGCCAGTGGCCGGAAGTGTATGGATACCTTCCGCCCAGTTCCTGGTATGACAAGCTGGAGTTCAACACCGAGTGCAGCCCCGGCGGCGAACAGCTTCCGCCCATCGAAACCATCAAACGGGTGATGCCGGAGAAGGATCTCTGGCCGGTCAGCCAGATGTGGGACCTGCGCCTGCGCAAGGATTTTTATCCTTTTGCCCGCAAGGCGCTCGAGTCCCGTTACGGCCAGCCCGCGACCCTTGAAGAAGATTGCGCCAGGTCGCAGATTCTCCAACTGGAGGCGACACGCGCCATGTTCGAGGCCTTCGCGGGAAACAAATACAAATCGAGCGGCGTCATCTACTGGATGTTTAACAGCGCCTGGCCCAAGTTTTATTGGCAGTTATATGACTACTTCCTCATGCCCAATGGCGCCTTTTATGGTGCCAAGAAGGCTTGCGAGCCCCTGCACGTGCAATACAACTACAAGGAGAACGCGGTGCAACTCGTGAACGGCTTGTATCAGGATTTCACAAATTTGACAGTCACGGCCAAGACCTACGATTTCCAGGCGAAAGAGATATTCTCGAAAGAAGTCACGACGAGCATGAAGTCCGATGAAAGCAAGATGCTCTTCAAGCTGGACCGGCCAAAGGAACTTGCCAATATCTATTTCCTGAAACTCGACCTGCGAGACAAGGCTGGGAAGGAGCTTTCATCGAATTTTTACTGGCTGTCAGCCAAGGGCGATGCGAACGCCGACTTCACCGATCTGGCCAAACTGCCCCCGGTTGACGTGACAGCAAAACCAGGTCCGCTCGTGAAGGAGAACGGCCGGCTCAAACTCGTCGTGGCATTCACGAATCCTTCGACCTCCCTCGCTTTCGCATTGAACCCAAAATTGCTTTCAGTTTCCACGCGCGAACCAATCCTGCCGGTTTTCTGGCAGGATAACTATTTCTCACTGTTGCCGGGCGAAACACGCGCCGTCGAAGTGGAAGTGGATGCTTTGCTGGTCACGGAAGGAAAATTGCTGTTCAAACTGGATGGTTGGAACCTGCGGAAACCACAGGAACAAGAACTGTCGGTGCCTTGAGCCAATACATTGAGACCTCTGAAAAAATTAAAGAAAACAGGATGGGTTCAGCCTGCCGGCGCGATCAAGTCCAGCCGGAACGCCTTGATGGCATTGAGCATGAATTGAACGGCGACCGCCGCCAGCAGCAATCCCATGATGCGGATCGCGATGCTCATCATGATGGGATTCAGCCAGCGCACGCTGCGGGCGGAAAGCCGCAGAATCAGATAGCTCACCAGCGCCACGGCCACGATGCAGCCACACAGCGCGATGCGTTGGGGAATGTCCTTCGCCTCGTTCTGGAGCAGGATGGTTGTGGAAATCGCGCCCGGTCCGGCGAGCATCGGAATGGCCAGCGGTGTCACGGCGATGTCCGTCTTTTCCGTGCCGGCCTTGGTTTCCTCATGTGTCTCTTGAACCCGCGAACGCTGGGCGCGCACCATGTCCAGCGCCACGATCAGCAGCAGGATGCTCGCGGCGATTTGAAACGCCGGCATGGTGATGCCCATGACTTTGAAGATGAGCTGGCCGGCGAAGGCGAAGGCCAGCATGACACCCGCCGCCACGCAACAGGCCAGCCGCGCGGTGCGGATGCGCTGTTCCGCCGTGTCGTTCGGCGTCATGGCCAGGAACGCGGGCACAACGGCCAGCGGATCCACGATCACGAAGAGCGAACCCGCCGCCAGCAAAATGTATTCGAGCAAGTTGATGTTAGGAATTAGACGCGGATTGACGTGAAAGTCAATGGAGAGAACGTGTCATCACAGTCATGCCCGGTTGCGGCGGAAGCGGTGATTCTTTCGTCCGGCTTGGATTCATCCTCCCGCCGCCGCGTTTTCCCGCCGCTGTCTGGCCTGCTCGATGGCGGCTTTTTGCTGCTCAAGGCATTCCGTGCAGATGCCGTGCGAGGTGGGCGTGTCGAATCCCTGTTGCATGAATTCCTCCAGCCGCATCCATTCGTCGTGGTAGTGGATCCGCCGGCACCACGCGCAAACCCGCATGAATTTTTCCAGATAGCGGACACGTTCCAGAATCCGGCGGGTGGACATGCTCACCAGAAACCAGACACCCAGCACCAGCAGCATCTCCAGCGTGGAACGGCGATATACGAAGGCAAACGGGTGGTTGGAAAAGATGAGCGCCGGCAGTTTCAGCAGCTCATCCAGAAAGCAAAGGATGATGATGCCCAGGAAACCGAGGTTTTGATACAAAACGATCTTGGTCAGTTGCGAATTCCTTTTCATACGTCTAAAAGTTGATTCGCGGAAAGCTGTCTCATGCCCCAATCATTTAACCTCTCGCCGTCGAACGCAGAAATTGATCGCATAAAACATGCCACTGAAATCGGGCCGCTAATTTGTTGCATTAACGTTGCGAAAGGACAAGACGCTTGGCAACCAGGGAAGGTTTCCGGCGTTTTGCTGTAAGAAATCAGAGCAAAATTATCCGATTGCGGTTTTTGCGCGTGAAGAAATGGTCTTATCCGCGCAACCACAATAGCGCCTTGACGGATGGGAAGAAACCGCACCATGCACCGACACAAGCAAGTTCCGCGTTAAAGCGGGAGCGTGGTTGATTATGTCAAAAACCTTCTGCCGGCATCGGGTTTTTGACGTCCGATGCCGCTTGATCCGCCGTTGCCGGGGGGGGTGATCCGTTGCGGAGGTATTATTTCTTGAGCGTCCGCAGATAGGCGATGGATGCCTTGATGTCCTCATCCGAAAGTTCGGACGGTTTCATCAGCGTCTTGTCGTCTTTCTTCAGGCCTTCCTTGATGGACTTGAACGCCTGGTCGTCGGTGATCGCCGCCTGCACGGTCGCGTCGGAGTAATCTTTCGCGCCGAGCTTGGTGCCCATCTTGGTCGCGCCCTTGCCGTCAGCCCCGTGGCATTTGGCGCAACTGTCGCCGTAAACGGCCGAACCGTCGGCGGCCAGGGCGTTGGTGGTCAGGGCGAGCGCGAACGCCGCCGGAAGTGCGAATAGTGCGAGTTTTTTCATAGGTGAAATCATACTCGCGTCGAATGCGGGACGAGTCTAATCCGTTTTTGCCAAAGACTGGGCGGGAATTGCCATTCGTATGGGCGGACAATTTACGGATTTGCCGGGAACAATGAATGGCCGCGTTGCCGGGTTGCCTCGTAAAGGAAGACGCCCGTGGCTACGGCCACGTTCAGCGAATTCATGTGGCTCGGCATCGGAATCTCCACCATTTCATCGCACGCGGTCAGCACGGCATCCGTCAGCCCCGGCCCTTCCGCGCCAAAGATCAGGCAGCAATCGCACCGTAAATTTGCGTGTGCCAGTTTTGTCGCGCCCGGTCGCGGATGCGCCGCGAGACAGCGCACGCCGCGCGCCCGCAAGGTTGTCAAAGTTTCCACCAGATTTTCCACGCGCACCACCGGCTGTTCAAAAATGGTGCCCATCGAACCCGCGACGGCGCGGCGCTGGAACGGACTGCCGCACGTCTCGCCCACGATAAGAACCTGTGCGCCGAATGCCGCGCAGCTCCGCACCACCGCACCGAGATTTTCCGCGCTGGCGATGCCCTCCACGGCGGCGAGCAGCAGCGGCCGCGGGGAGTTTTTCAGCAGCGTTTCCAAATCCGGCAGCGGCGGTATTTTGGCCACGGCCAGCGCGCCCTGGTGCAGCTTGTAGCCGGTGATGGTTTCCAGCAACGGCGGTTCGGCGAGATAAACCGAAATTTCTTCCGGGCGCGCGCGCAGTTGCGGCTCGAGCTTTGCCAGCCACGCCGGCGTGAGCAGCGCGGAGACGACGGTGAACCGGCTCGCGAGCAGGCGCTTGATGACCTTGTGGTTTGCCGCCACCAATACGCCGGCGCGCTCATGTTCCTCGACGCGGCGCAGCGTGCGATACAACGCCAGCTCCGGCGCGTCGAGCGATTGAACGGGTTGGATTTGCGAAATGGCCACGTAGGAATTAAAGCGTGCGCCACCAACAATGAAAAGCGCGGAGAAAAATTATCGGGTGAACGCACGCTGCCTTGCGCCAGATTTGATTGGACAAAACACCATCTCTCACCGAAAACTGGTTCCGTTCCCCCCAGAACCATCAACAAAAGGATTGGATATGAAAACATCGTCAGGGTTTGGAGTGTTTGTTCTTGCTGTCAGCTTGATGCTCGCCGCCGCCGCCGAAGCCAAATTAACCATCGGCGATCCGGCCCCCCCATTGCAGCCGGGCAAATGGATTCAAGGCGACGCCGTGCCGGCATTCGACACCAATCATGTTTACATCGTGGAATTTTGGGCGACGTGGTGCGGGCCATGCCGCGCCTCCATCCCGCACCTCAACGAGCTTTACGAGAAATTCAAAGACCAAAACCTCATCGCCATTGGCCAGGATGTCTGGGAACAAAATGAAGACGGCGTGGGTCCGTTCGTCGAAAAAATGGGCGCCAACATGACTTACCGCGTGGCGCTGGATGACAAGAGTCAAAATGCCAAGGGCGCAATGGCCACGACCTGGATGGATGCCGCCGACCAGCACGGCATCCCCACCGCTTTCATCGTCAACAAACACGGCATCGTCGTCTGGATCGGGCATCCGATGGGATTGACCGAAGCGGTGATCGGGCAAATCCTGGCGGACAAATTTGACACCGCCGATTTCGCCAAAAAATATGAAAAGGATCAGCTGGAGGCAAAGCAGCGCAATGCGCTTTACCAGAAGCTACGCACCGCCATGAAGGCAAAGGACTGGGACGCCGCCGACGCAGCGGTAGCTGAACTTGAAAAAGGCGTTCCCGAAAATATGCGCTATCAATTTAGCATGACCCGACTACAGATCCTGCTAGGCCGGAAAGATTACGACGGCGCCTACAAGTTGGCCGAGTCATTAAGCGACGAGCATCAGGACAATGCCTCCCTACAGAACGGAGTGGCTTGGACTCTGGCCACGGCAAAAGATATTACTCAACGCGGCCTGGTCCTGGCGCAAAAAATTGCAGAGCGCGCGAATACCGCCGCCAATGAAAAAGAACCGCAGATTCTCGACACCCTCGCCCGCGCACAATTCATGAATGGCATGACCAACGAAGCCGTCGCCACCGAGCAAAAGGCCGTGAATCTGGCACCGGCCGAAATGAAGGATTACCTGAATAAATTCCTGACCAGTTATCAGCAAGGCAAGCTGCCGGAAATGAGCGAATAGCGGTCATTTCCGTTGGTAAACCAGTTCATCGTCATTCGGCGTCACCTTGATTTTGTCGCCCGGCCAAAATTTGAATTTACCCGTCAGCAATTTCGTGGCGAGCGGGTCGGGCATTGTTCCTTTGCGTCAAACCGCTCCAATCAGCCAGCCGGCGAGAAAGACCAGCACGCCACCCACCACGACTTGGAAGATCGCCGAAAGCAGCGCCGTGTCCATGTAGTGTTTCCGAATCCAGGCGATGACCCCCAATTCCACCGCCACGACCACGAGCGCGATGGTTGTAGCGAGATGAAAATCGAGGATGAGATACGGCAGCGTGTGGCCCAGTCCGCCGAGCGTGGTCATCAGGCCGCAGACGACGCCGCGAATCCACGGCGTGCCGCGCCCGCTCAACTTGCCGTCGTCGGACATCGCCTCGGCAAAGCCCATGCTGATGCCCGCGCCGACCGAGGCCGCCAGCCCGACCTTGAACGCGTCCGTCGTGTTGCTGGTGGCGAAGGCGGCCGCGAACAACGGCGCGAGCGTGGAAACCGAGCCGTCCATCAGCCCGGCCAGTCCCGGTTGCACAAAGCGCAGCACGAACAGCCGTCGCGCGACTTCGCGCTCCTGGTTGATGGCGCCGGACTGGTCCTGTGCATCGGTGATTTCCTCGGCGGTTTTTTCGTGCCGCTGTTCTTCCTGCGCCAGATCACCGAGCAATTGGCGGATGCCGGCGTCGGTCGTCCGTTGCGCAGCGGCTTCGTAAAAGCGGCGCGCTTCGATTTCCATCAAGGCCGCTTCATCGCGCGCGTGCTCGGGCCGGAGCGTCTGCGTGAACCACGATGGCCGTCGCGCGACAAAACCTTTCACATCCTGACGGCGGATGAGCGGAATATGTTCACCGAATCGCTGGCGATACAATTCCGTCAACCGATGGCGATGACCATCCTCTTCGGCGGCCATCTTGGTGAACAGTTCCGCCGTGGCCGGAAAATCTGTGCGAAGCGATTCGGCGAAATCGCGATAAATGTGGGCGTCCTCCTCTTCGGCCGTGATGGCGAGGGCGAGAATCTGGGCGGCGGTCAGGTCGCGAAATAACATGGACGTAATATCTGCCTCAAAAAACCGCCGTTGGGAATTTTATTTCTTCAGGAAAATGAGTTCGTCGTCCTTCACACCGACCTTGATCTTGTCGCCCGGCTTGAATTCGCCCGCCAGCAGCTTCGTTGCGAGCGGGTCGAGCAGGTGTTCCTGAATCGCACGTTTGAGCGGCCGCGCGCCGAATTGCGGATCGTAACCTTCGCTGGCGAGCAGCTTCTTCGCGGCGGCGTCCACGTCGAGCGTGAGGTTTTGCTGGGTCAAACGCTTTTCCAGTTGCGCGAGCTGAATTTCCACGATGCGCGCCAGTTCGCTTTCGTCGAGGCTCTGGAAAATGATCACGTCGTCCACGCGGTTCAGAAATTCCGGGCGGAAATGTTTTTTCAACTCGGCCATCACCTTGTCCTCCATCGCCTGATGCGCGGCCTTGTCCGTGTGGCCGTCCATGAAATATTCCTGGATGATCGGCGAGCCGAGGTTGCTGGTCATGATGACGATGGTGTTCTTGAAATCCACCGTGCGGCCCTGGCCATCCGTCAGCCGGCCATCGTCAAGCACTTGCAATAGGACGTTGAACACGTCGCTGTGCGCCTTCTCGATTTCGTCAAACAGAATCACCGAATACGGTTTGCGCCGCACCGCCTCGCTCAACTGCCCGCCTTCCTCGTAGCCGACATAGCCCGGCGGCGCGCCGATGAGCCGCGCGACAGTGTGCTTCTCCATGTATTCGCTCATGTCAATGCGCACCATCGCCGACTCGTCGTCGAAGAGAAATTCCGCCAGCGCGCGGGCCGTCTCCGTTTTACCGACACCAGTTGGCCCGAGAAAAATAAAGGAACCAATCGGTCGGTTCGGGTCCTGCAAGCCACTCCGCGCGCGGCGCACGGCATTGGACACGGCGGTGATCGCCGCCTTCTGGCCGATGACGCGATTCGCCAAACGCTCCTCCATCTTGAGCAATTTCTCGCGCTCGCCTTCCAGCATCCGCGAGACAGGAATGTGCGTCCACGCCGCGACGACTTTGGCAATATCCTCGTCCGTAACTTCCTGACGCAGCAAGGTGGGACGGGCATTGCCGCCTTTCACCGAAGGCGAAGCGTCGGCCGCACTTTCCATCTTCGCCAGCTTCTTTTCCAGATCAGGAATCTTGCCGTATTGCACTTCCGCCGATTTGGACAGATCGCCGGCGCGCTGCGCTTTCTCCAATTCAATCTTCGCCTGCTCCAACTGCGATTGCACGATGCTCACGGCATTGACGGCGGTTTTCTCGTTCTGCCATTGCGCGGTGAGCGCCTTGGATTTGTCCTTCAAATTGGCAACCGTCTTGTCAATCAGCTTGAGCCGCTCCTTGCTCGCCGCGTCCTTTTCCTTCGCCAGTGACGTGCGTTCGATCTCCAATTGCAAAATCTGCCGGTCGAGTTGATCTAGTTCCGTCGGCTTGGAGTCCAGTTCCATCTTGATGCGCGAGGCGGCCTCGTCCATGAGGTCAATCGCCTTGTCCGGCAAAAATCGGTCGGTGATGTAGCGATGCGACAGCGTGGCGGCGGCGACGAGCGCCGCGTCCTGAATGCGCACGCCGTGATGCACTTCGTAGCGCTCCTTCAGCCCGCGCAAAATCGCGATGGTCGCCTCCACCGTCGGCTCGTTCACCTGCACCGGCTGGAAACGCCGCTCGAGCGCGGGGTCTTTCTCGATGTGCTTGCGATATTCGTCCAGCGTCGTCGCGCCGACACAGCGCAACTCGCCACGCGCGAGTTGAGGCTTCATAATGTTCGCCGCATCCGTCGCGCCTTCCGCCGCGCCTGCGCCGACGATGGTGTGCAACTCGTCAATGAACAAAATGATTTTGCCTTCGCTCGCCGTGATCTCCTTGAGAAACGCCTTGAGTCGGTCTTCAAATTCACCGCGATATTTCGCGCCCGCAATCATCGCGCTCAAATCCATCGCCACGAGCCGCTTGTTTTTCAACGATTCGGGAACGTCGCCGCTGACGATGCGTCGGGCCAATCCTTCTGCAATCGCCGTTTTGCCCACGCCCGGTTCGCCGATGAGCACCGGATTATTTTTCGTGCGGCGCGTGAGCACCTGCATCACGCGGCGGATTTCCTCGTCGCGGCCGATGACCGGATCAATCTTGCCCTGCTTGGCGAGCGCGGTGAGGTCGCGACCGTATTTCTCCAGCGCCTGAAATTTCCCTTCCGGGGCCTGGTCCGTCACGCGCTGGTTGCCGCGCAATTCCGCGAGTGCCTTGAGCACGGCGTCGCGCTTGAGGTTGTGCGCAGCGAAGATTTTCTTGAGCGACACGCTCGCCGAATCCAGCAGGCCAAGCAGCAGATGTTCGGTGCTGACGTAATCGTCTTTGAGCTTGCCCGCCTCGGACTGCGCGGCGTCGAGCGCCTTTTGCAAATCGCGCCCGGCGTAGGGATCGGCGCCGCCCTCGACCTTGTGCCGGCGGTTGAGTTCCTTGTCCAAATCCGGCGAGAGCTTGGCGGGTGGCACGCCGAGGCGCGCGAGCAGTTCCGGCACGAGGCTCTCAGTCTGGCCGAGCAGCGCGAGCAGCAGATGCTCGCCGTCCATTTCCTGATGCGATTGTTCCCGCGCGAGCCGTTGCGCCTCCTGCAACGCCTCCTGTGATTTAAAGGTGAGCTTGTCGAGTTGCATGACGTGAATTTAACGCAAAGCCGCCAAGACGCAAAGATGGGAAATTTCAATCGCGGTTTGCCCCGGCGCTGCGCGGCAGACGCCGGGTGAACCGGTTTTTTATCGCGAGCCACCGTTCATCATTGATGCACGCGGTGTTTCATTGTAGATTCGCGGTGCATCACAAGTCCAATCGCAACCTTTGCGTCGAATATGAGCCACACTTTGTCAAATAATCCCATCACGCACTTCTTCATCACCCTGGCACTCGCGACCGGCGCCAGTTCCGCGTTCGCCCAAGACACCAACCAGATTGCCGGCCAGACCAACGCCCCCGCCGAGCCAGCCGTTGTCCGCACCAACCAGACGCTGGTTCTGGACGGCGCCGGTCCGGGGAAATTATTTGAAGGCGTAGGCGCCGTGAGCGGCGGCGGCGCCACCTCGGTGCTGCTCAAGGATTATCCCCAAAAGCAGCGCAGCGAGATTCTCGATATTTTGTTCAAACCGAACTTCGCCGCCTCGATGCAGACCCTTTACATCGAGGTCGGGAGCGACGGCAACTCTACGCAGGGCACCGAGCCGACGCACATGCGCACGCGCACCGACCAGAATTACAGCCGCGGCTACGAATGGTGGCTCATGACCGAGGCCAAGAAACGCAATCCCGCCCTCACGCTCGACGCCTGCGCCTGGGGTTGTCCGGGCTGGATCGGCAATGGAAATTTCTGGTCGCAAGACATGTGCGATTACTACGTCAACTGGATCAATGGGCTGAAATCCAATTACGGCCTGACCCTCGACGCCATCGGCTGCCGCAACGAGCGCGGCTCGGTCACGTCGTGGGTGCCGATGTTCCGCAAGACACTGAATGACGCCGGCCTGAACAGCGTGCGCATTCATGGCTTCGACAGTCCCAGCAACCCGCAGATGTGGGATTGGATTTCCCAGCTCGCCACCAACACCGACCTGCAAGCCGCTGTGGATATCATCGGCAACCATTGCCTGCAAAACGTCACGCCGCAGCCCGCGATTGTGGGCGAAACCGCCGCGCGCCTCAACAAACCGATCTGGAACACGGAAGAGCACGTCTATAACGAGGCCGGTAACCGCTTCGACACCGAATTCGACGCCGCCTTGGGCTGCCTCCATTTCTTCAATATTAATTACATCGAGCAGGGCGCGACGAAAATCGTCAATTGGTATCTCTGCGGTTCCACGTATCCCATCGAGCCGTATTACGACCAGCCGCCGGCGATGTGGGCGAGCAGCCCGTGGAGCGGCCATTACACACTCAAGCCGATCATCTGGTCCTACGCGCATTACGGCCAGTTCACCAAAATCGGCTGGCACTACGTTAACAGCGGCTGCACCACGCTGTCCTACGGCGGCAGCGCCGTGACGCTCAAATCCGACAGCGGCGATTATAGTGTGATCGTGGAAACCACCCGCGCCGCCGGTCCGCAAACCGTCAATTTCAAGCCGGCCGGCCTGTCCTCGCGCGCGCTCTGTGTCTGGAAAACCACGAGCGACGCGCAGTTCATCAAACAAGCCGACATCCAGCCGGACCAAGACGGCTCGTTTGCCTGCACGTTCGAGCCGAACGCGATTTATACCCTCTCGACCACGCGCGGCCAGCAGAAGGGCACGTTCACGGATGTCCCGGCGGAAAAGCCGTTCCCGTTCCCGTATTTCGAGAACTTCGATCATTATACCAATCCCAAGCAATGGGGTTATCTGCCCCACTACACCGCCGACATCTCCGGCGTGTTTGAAGTGGTTGACCGGCCCGACAAAAAAGGCAAATGCCTCCGCCAGGTCGTTGACAAAAAAACGCAAAGCTGGGCGCCCGAATGGAAACCCTACACCATCATCGGCGACGAACATTGGACCGATTACGAAGTGAGCGCCGACATCTCCTTCGACAACGGCGGCTGGGCCGGCGTCATGGGCCGCATCAATGCCACCGGCAACGGCTGGGACGGCGACCCCAACGGCTATTATGCCCGGCTGGCCGCCGACGGCACTTGCGCCATCTGCATCGCCAACCAGCAATTTTCATCGCGGGGTTCGCGTGATAAAGCGCTCGCGACGAATTCCATCACCGGCTGGAAGGCCGCCGGCTGGCACAACGTCAAGCTCCGGTTCCAAGGCTCCAAGCTCACCCTGGTCGTGGACGGCCAGGTCGTCGTCACCGCCGAGGACGCCACGTTTGGCCGCGGCATGGCCGGCTTGATCACCGGCGGCCAGGGCAATGCGCGGAATTCGGCGCTGTTCGACAACGTGCTCATCAACACGGTCAACGGGGGGGCAGTCAAGCCCACCGTTTTCGCCCAAGACCGCCAAGCGCTCTATAAAAAATAACAGGCAGCGCGGCAAGCGTGCTTTGAAACCTCAGGACCGCGGCCGTAATTCCAGCCCACATTTTCAGCCTGGCCGAGCAGTGCGAGCAGCAGATGCCCGCCGTTCATTTTCTGATGCGAATGTTCCCGCGCGAGCCGTTTGCGCCTCCTGCAAAGCCTCCTGTGATTTGAGAGTCAGCTTGTCGAGTTGCATGACTAATAAATAGATGGAATGCGCGCCGCGTCAAGTCGGGGAAAAACCTGGTGGTCACGGATACACGCAGATGAAACACAAATAGGGTAGGGCGGGGCTCCCGGCGGGCGGCAAAATCATTTCAACCGCGAACCACGCAAACCACGCAAAAATATTTTAACGCAAAGACGCAAAGACAGGAAAAGTATTATGGTGTTTCCGGCTGGTTAAATTATAAGAAATATAAAACCAATCGTGGATTTTCATAAATTGAAAATAAAGACAACAACTTTATTGGGTCTGATGCTGGCGCTGCTGATGATGGGGACAGCTTCAACTCTGGCTCAAAACGTGGATCTGCACTGGACCTCGCCGGTTAAGGAACGGTATGTCACCTTTTATGCCGAGCCGCAGGGCAAGCCGCCGGAGGAGATGACATATTTAATTGAGCCAGCCAATCCAGAACCGAAGTTTCAGGCAGAATGGGAAAAGGAGGCGCAAATAAACCATAATCTGATTCCCGAGAACCGAGGTGTGGGCATGGAAATCTTTAATGATTTCAAAAAGGCCGTTTGGGTTCCGTTTAAAACCAACCTGTCCGTGGATTTTGGCCCGGGCGATGGCGAGCGTTGGTTGCGGGTCGGATTCAGAATGAAGGGCGATGAGCTGCCGCACCGGATTGGCAGTAGTGTCTCTGTTAATGAGATGGGCGGAAAATGGGATGCGCATTATATTGCTGTGCAATCTTCGCCACCGACCATTATGTTTACCAATCCGAAGGAAAGGGTCACCTCGCAGCCCATGATTCAATTGCAGGGTTACAGCACGGCAGACTTGGGACACCCATTGCATTACCAGATGTTTGACCAGCATGGCGCGGTTACAGCGAGTGGCGATGGCTTGGTGAATGACAGATATCTCGACCCGGTCACATTTCAATTCACCACGAATTTTTTCACCTGCTATGACCTCGAATTAAATCCGGGCACGAATACGATTGTTTTGCACGGTGAGGATCAGGCGGGCTTTTCGTTCACAACCAATTTCGTGATGGTTTTCACCACCGTCGGCGACACGAATCCACCCATCTTCAAGCCGGATTGGCCGCAGGATGGAATGAGTATTGCCGGTTCGCAATTTGATTTGCGCGGACCTTGTAATGACCCGACGGCTATCGTTACTGCTTTCGCATGTGATGATGAAGGAAAAACCACGCGTCTGGGAGGAGAATGCGAAAGAAGTGGTTATCTTTGGGTTGAACGTGTTCCATTGGCCGAAGGGAAAAATTATATTACCGTTGTCACAACGGATGCCGCCCAAAATTCCAATGTCACCAACCTCATGGTTTCAAAAAGCGATGTTACACTGTATATGGATCCGGTTCCCGATCCAAATCAGTTATGGCAGCCCAAAATCACGGTCACGGGCTTTTATTCGCGGACGAACCACACGGTTTTCGTCAACGGCGTAAAAGCCAAGATGAATCCCAACGGTCATTGGGTGGCAACGGATGTTCCTGTCACCGCAGGAGGCACAGCCAGTTTTGATTTGAAAACCGATGATGACGATCCGCCGCCAACCAATTCATGGTTGCCGACAATTTGCGGCGTGCCGACCAATTCTTTAAGCGCCGGTATTTCGCTTCCACCGGTTAGCACCAATGAATACGACCATTATCCGGTTTTTCTCGGCATGACCAATACGTCAGGCGGGAACATTCCGATGACGTGGATGTTGCCGATTGAGGAGGCCAGATTTTCTCTGCATCTCTACGATACCAACAACAAAGTGGTTGCCAAGCGGGAGTATTTTGAAAAGTCCGGGCAATTATTGCCGGACAATTTGAACATCCATCATCTTGGGAAAAATGAACTCACAAACATAGACGGCATCATTTCATTTTCAACCGATTCAACCGCCCGCATCGCTTCTTTGAACTTGGATGAACATATTCAACTGCCGCCGCCGGGGGATTACCGTCTGGAGATTGTGGCGCGGATGTTCAAAATCGCGGCGGATGGCCAGTTGGTTCCGGTTGAATTTCCTCCCATCTCCACGACCATCAAGATAATTGACCAGCCTTCGGAAATGGTTTTTTACATGAATGATCTGGCTCGGCAGGGCAAGCTAACCTGGGGTGCGGAGCGCGATGGCCTGCGAATAGGTGTGGTGCATGGAATGAAATTTACCCGTGTTCAAGATGCCAATCAGATTGAGGTTTTTCTCCAGAACACCAGCACCAATGATTATCGGAACTGGAACCTGCGGTTCCCCAGTCCGAATGAACAGTTCGACGTGACACTATATGATGCCAGCGGGAAGGAAATCCCAAAAACAACCTTGGGCCAGCAGCAGGGACAGCCACTGTCGCTTGACGGCCAGAATCCGAGAAAAGCCCCCGGCTTGATGGATGAAATCAACGGGTTCTTGGGCGGCGGCAATGTCCGGCATGGACGCGGGCTCCGTCCGATATTTGTTTCTGCCAAGGATGCGACGGATTGTGGCCGGTTTAATCTGACTGATTATTTTAAAATCAAAATACCGGGCAAATACCGGCTGACCTATCAGCAGCGTTTTTACCGGTCGAACACCAATTCGATCCTTAACGGCATCATCATGCCCATGGTGACTGTGCCGCTCGACATCACTTACATTCCTGGCCAATGATTCCAAATTCAGTCCTGTGACGGGGCAATGTCCGGGCATGAATGGGTAAGGCTGCTCTCTCGAACTGTCGCTTTTTGCCCGGCGGCGGGCGGGCGGAGCCGGGTTTAGCTGTCGAACCCCGGTTTTTACCGCTTTTTGATGGTTTTTGAACTTTTTAAGCCGTTCCGGCAACTTTTTAAGCCGCTAAATAAGTTCTTGGAACGGTTTGAAAAGTTGCCGGAGCCGTCCAGGAAGTTGGCGGAATGGTTCAGGAAGTTGGCGCAGGCGGCCAGAAAAGTTCTCCCCAAGCGGCGCGGCGGCCGGCCGGGGCCGGACGGCATGGTTGCGGGAACGGGGGAAGTTGCTAATTTGGTGGCGATGCCGGACATCGTCCTCACCACGCTCAACGCGAAGTTCATCCACGCCGCGTTCGGGCTGCGCTATCTCTTCGCCAACCTCGGCGACTTGCAGCCGCGCGCGGTCATCGCGGAGTTTGACATCAACCAGCGCCCGCTGGACATCGCGGAGAAACTCATCGCGCTGAACCCGAAAATTCTCGGCGTGGGCGTTTACATCTGGAACGTCGCGGAAACGACGGAGGTCATCGCCATCATCAAGCGCGTCCGCCCGGAGATTAAAATCATCCTCGGCGGCCCGGAGGTGAGCTACGAAACCGAGGGGCAACCCATCGTGGAACTGGCCGACCACATCATCACCGGCGAAAGCGATTTGAAATTTGCCGAGGTGTGCCGGGGGTTGCTGAGCACGGTTCCCCTCACCCTAACCCTCTCCCGTGGGGAGAGGGAACAGCGCGACACCACTCCGGCAAAATCCGGACGCAACTTGAACCCAGCCGCGTCTGGACTCGCGGGCGATGGAAACACCATTCTCCCTCTCCCGCCGGGAGAGGGCCGGGGTGAGGGGCTTCCGAAGATCATCGCCGCCGAGCTGCCGGATTTTTCGCGCCTCGCCCTGCCCTACGATTTTTACACGGACGCGGACATCGCCCATCGCATCGTGTATGTGGAAGCGTCGCGCGGCTGTCCGTTCACCTGCGAATTCTGCCTGTCGTCGCTCGACATTCCGGTGCGGCAGGTGCCGCTGGACAAATTTCTTGCCGCGATGCAACGGCTGCTGGATCGCGGGCTGAAGCAATTCAAGTTCGTGGACCGCACGTTCAACCTGCACATCGCCACCAGCAAGGCGATTCTGGAATTTTTCCTCGGGCGGCATCAGCCGGGAATGTTTTTCCATTTCGAGCTGGTGCCGGATCGGCTGCCGGACGAGCTGCGCGCGGTCATCGCCAAGTTTCCGCCCGGCTCGCTGCAATTCGAGGTAGGCATCCAGACCCTCAATCCTGAGGTCGGCCAGAACATCAGCCGGCGGCAGAATTACGAGCGGCTGGCGGACAATTTCAATTTTCTGCGAAACGAAACGGCGGTTCACATCCACGCCGATTTGATCATCGGCCTGCCGGGCGAAACGCTGGAAAGTTTCGCCGCCGGTTTTGACAAATTGATCGCGCTCCGCCCGCAGGAAATCCAGGTGGGCATTTTGAAACGGCTGCGCGGCACGCCGATTTCCCGGCACGATGCGACGTGGCAGATGGTTTACAGCGCGAATCCGGCTTACGAGATTTTGCAGAACAAGCTGCTGGATTTTGCCACAATGCAGCGGCTGCGGCGGTTCGCGAAATACTGGGACCTGGTGGGCAACAGCGGAAATTTTGTGGCTGTCACGCCGCTGATCTGGTCCATAGTGGCACAGGCGTCTCGCCTGTGTGAATCAGAGCCGGAACAGAAACACACCGGCGGGACGCCTATGCCACAACCGTCGCCGTTCCATTCCTTCCTGTGTTTCAGCGACTGGCTTTACGCGAAGCTTGGCCGCACCGACACCATCGCCCTGGCGCGGCTGATGGAACTGCTGTTTGAATTTCTCACGCAGGAGCAAAAGCTCGATGCGAAGCTGGTCGCGGAAACATTCTGGCAGGACTGGCAGCGCACGGGCCGTCGTGACGCGCCAAATTTTCTGAAAGAATTCCTGCCGGAAGAAAACTGGTCCGCCATTCGCGACCGCGACCGTTCCCTGCCCAAACGCCAGTCACGGCATCAGGTCGCGTAGAAACGTCCGCCGCCGCCCATCGCAATCGCCGGGTGCGGAGATTATGATTGTGAGCGTGCAAACCACCTTGCCCCGGTGCGGGCTTTGCGCTAGTTTGCGCGGGTTATGGACACCTCATTTTCTTCGCCCGGCGTGCCGCCGCAGTTGACACCACCACCGCCCGTCATCACGCCGCCGCCGCCGGCCAAGCCGCGCCGGAGCTGGGGTTGGATCATTGTCTCCATTATTTTGATTGTGCTGCTGGGTTTCAGCCTGCTGGGAAATTTGGTGCAGGCCGTTTCGCACGCGATTGGCGGCGGGTTTGAACGCGGCTTCAAAACCACCACGGCGCGCGAAGTCGGGCCGAAGCTGGATGAGTGCATTTTGGAGGATAACGGTGCACACAACAAAATTGCCGTCATCACCGTGGACGGCGTCATCACCAGCCACACTCCCGACCAGGCGGGCAACAACATGGTGGACGTGATCCAGGCGCAACTCGACCGCGCAAAGGACG
>Ga0182016_10003063_pt1 | contig 19301 bp, 13 predicted proteins | sample 712S2MmetaG_FD_120491 | JGI IMG/M metagenome (GOLD analysis project Ga0182016, IMG submission 120491) | Permafrost microbial communities from Stordalen Mire, Sweden - 712S2M metaG | ecosystem: Environmental > Terrestrial > Soil > Wetlands > Permafrost | place: Sweden: Stordalen | collected...
AAACCCTGGTCGACCATCCGGTATCGGACGCCACGCGCGTGCTGTCGGGCGCGGCCCTCTCGGCCCTGGTCCCGGCCATCCCCGAGATGATCGACCGCTCGGCCCACCTGAACCGCTCCAACAACACCTATGTCAAGGGCCAAGCCGCCTTCGACCTGCCCGACTACGCCGGCCGTTACGTGCATTATGGCGTGCGCGAGCACGGCATGGCGGCGGCCATGAACGGCATGGCCGTGCATGGCGGCGTGATCCCCTTCTCGGGCACCTTCATGGCCTTCGCCGACTACAGCCGTCCGGCGATCCGCCTGGGGGCGCTGATGGGCGTGCGCGTGATCCACGTGATGACCCACGACTCCATCGGCCTGGGCGAGGACGGCCCCACCCACCAGCCGGTGGAGCATCTGGCCTCGCTGCGGGCCATGCCCAATCTATTGGTGTTCCGTCCCGCCGACGGGGTCGAGGCCGCCGAATGCTGGCGCCTGGCGCTGGAAGCCCATAAGACGCCCTCGATCATGGCCCTGTCGCGCCAAAAGACTACCGCGGTGCGGACCTCGGGCGAGGAGAACCTCAGCGCCAAGGGCGCCTATGAGCTCATCGCCGCTTCCGGCCCGGCCAAGGCCACGATTTTCGCCTCGGGAACCGAGATCGCTATTGCGGTGAAGGCGCGTGAGCTGTTGGAAGCCGAGGGCGCGCCCACGCGCGTGGTGTCCACCCCCTGCTGGGAATTGTTCGACAAACAGGCGGCTGCCTACCAGGCCGAGACGATCGGCCAGGCCCCTGTGCGCGTGGCGGTGGAAGCCGGCGTGCGCCAAGGCTGGGACCGCTTCATCGGCGAGGACGGCGGCTTCGTGGGCATGTCCAGCTTCGGCGCCAGCGCCCCCTATCAGACGCTCTACGAGAAATTCGGCGTCACGCCCGAGGCCGTCGTGGCCGCGGTCAAGGCCAAGCTGTAGGCGTCGCCACGGTGCGGCCCCTTTCTGATTGAAGCTGCGACAGCAAACCAGGGCTTGCGTCGTGACCGAAGGATGACGAGGCTGGCCCCTTCGTTAGGAGCCCCTGTCGATGTTCGTATCCTTCTTCCCGCGCCCCATGCGGTTCTTTTGGTCGGTCGTCATTTGGACCGCTTTGGTCATGGGGGCTTGGTATGCGGGCGCGAAGACCTTAGGCGCCTATATCGGCCTGCCCCAGCCGCCGCATGGCACGCCGCCGATCATTGGGGTCTCGATCTTCTGGTCGCCGCCATTTCTGTGGTTCTACATCTACACCGTAGCGGCCATTGGGCTGTTTACCGCCGCTTGGCAGAGATTCGCGCCGCATCCTTGGTGGCGCTGGTCGATTTTGGGTTCGGCGCTGATCCTGCTCGTCACCTATCTGCAGGTGGAGGTCACCGTTGTCCTCAACAACTGGTTCGGACCGTTCTACGACCTAATCCAAGCCGCACTCGGCCATACGCGGCCGGTCAGCCTCACCGAGTACTATGGGCAGCTAACGACCGTCACCACCATTCTACTTACCTATATTGTTGTAACTTCTATGAATCTGTTTTTTGTCAGCCATTATGTGTTCCGATGGCGCACCGCAATGAACGATTACTACATGGCGCATTGGGGTGAACTTCGGGTGATCGAGGGGGCGTCCCAGCGGGTGCAAGAAGACACCATGCGTTTCGCCACCACCACAGAAGACATGGGCGGCAGCTTCATCAATTCGGTGATGACCCTGATCGCCTTTCTGCCCGTCTTGTGGCGGCTGGGCGAGCATGTCACGCGCCTACCTGTCGCCGGGGTCATTCCCCACGCCCTGGTGATCGCCGCCGTGGCTTGGTCCGCGTTCGGCACTCTGTTCCTGGGCGCCATCGGCATCAAGCTGCCAGGACTGAACTTTCGCAATCAGCGGGTGGAAGCCGCCTACCGCAAGGAGCTGGTCTATGGCGAGGATGATCCGAACAGGGCCCAACCGCCGACGATAAAGGAACTGTTCGACAATGTTCGTAAGAATTATTTTCGCTTATATTTCAACTACATGTATTTCAATCTAGGGCGATATCTGTACCTGCAGACCGACAACATCTTTCCCTACATTATTATGGGACCAACCATTATCGCCGGGGTTATTACCCTGGGCCTGCTGCAGCAAATTCAAAACGCCTTCGATCAGGTGCGCAGCTCGTTCCAGTATCTGGTTAACTCCTGGACCACGATCGTGGAGCTGCAATCGATCTATAAACGCCTGCGCGGGTTCGAAGCCCAGATCCATGGGGAAACGCTGGCCCCGATCGAGGCGGAGCCGCACACGGCGTAGTATTGGCTCCCAGCAACCCCCTGGCGCGCAAACCTTGCGGCAGGGGCGAGCGCGAAAGCGCAGACGTGGGCTTGGATCGCCCTACGCGTCTTCTTTTATCCGCTTCTTGCGGAAGGACGGGTTGAGCACGCGCTTGCGCAGGCGGATGGCCTTGGGCGTCACTTCGACCAACTCGTCCTCGTCGATATAGGCGATGGACTGCTCCAGCGTCGGGCGGCGAGGCGGGGTCAGGCGGATGGCCTCATCCTTGCCGGCCGAGCGAATGTTGGTCAGCTGTTTGGACTTCAGCGGATTGACGTCCAGGTCGTCCCACCGGCTATTCTCGCCGATAATCATACCCTGGTAGCAAGCTTCGCCGGAGCCGACGAACATCACGCCGCGGTCTTCCAGGTTCCACAGGGCGAAGGCCACGGTCTCGCCGTCGGCGTTGGACACCAAGACGCCGTTGCGGCGGCCCTCGATAGCGCCCTTGTAGGGTTCGTAGTGCGAGAACACGCGGTTCAGCACGCCCGAGCCGCGGGTGTCGGTGAGGAACTCGCCCTGATAGCCGATCAGAGAGCGCGACGGCGCCTGCAGGGTCAGGCGGGTCTTGCCAGCGCCGGAGGGACGCATGTCCTTCAACTCGGCCTTGCGCTGCGACAGCTTGTCAATGACTACGCCGGTGTAGTCATCGTCCACGTCGATCACGACATCCTCGATCGGCTCCAGCTTGGCGCCGGTTTCCTCGTCGGTGCGGAACACTACGCGGGGGCGCGAGATCGACAGCTCGAAGCCTTCGCGGCGCATGTTCTCGATCAGCACGCCCAGCTGCAGTTCGCCGCGGCCCGACACCTCGAAGGCGTCCTTCTCGCTGGTCTCGCCCACCTTGATCGCCACATTGCTTTCCGCTTCGCGCAGCAAGCGTTCGCGGATCACCCGCGACTGCACCTTGTCGCCGTCCTTGCCGGCCAGGGGGCTGTCGTTGACGGACACGGTCATGGAGATGGTCGGCGGGTCGATCGGCTGGGCCGGCAGGGCGTCGGTCACGTCCATGGCGCATAGGGTGTCGGCCACGGTGGCCTTGCTGAGGCCCGCGATGGCGACGATGTCGCCCGCTTCGGCCACTTCGATCGGCTGGCGCTTCAGGCCGCGGAAGGCGAGAATCTTGGTCACCCGGCCGCGTTCTATCTCCTTGCCGTCGCGCGAGAGGGCGTGGATAGCCTGGCCCGGGGTGAAGCGGCCGGCCTCGACGCGGCCGGTCAAGAGGCGGCCCAGATAGGGATCGTTCTCAATCAGCACGGCCAGGATCTGGGCCGGCTCTTCCTGATGCTGTTCAGCGGCCGGCGCCGGCACATGCTCGACGATCTTGTCGAAGATTGGCGCCAGGCTTTCCTGCGGGTCCTTCATATCGACCACGGCCCAGCCCTGTTTGCCCGAGGCGTACAGGTGCGGGAAGTCCAGCTGGTCGTCGTCTGCGCCCATGGCCGCGAACAGGTCGAAGGCTTCGTTGAGCACCTTGTCGGGATCGGCATGCGGCCGGTCGACCTTATTCAGCACCACGATGGGCCGCAGGCCGAGCTTGAGCGCCTTGCCCAGCACGAACTTGGTCTGGGGCATAACGCCTTCCTCGGCGTCCACCAGCAGCAGACATCCGTCCACCATGCCGAGGATTCGCTCCACCTCGCCGCCGAAGTCGGCGTGGCCGGGGGTGTCGATGATATTGATGCGGGTCTCGCCTGCCTTGCCCTTCCACAGCACGGAGGTGCACTTGGCCAGGATGGTGATGCCGCGCTCGCGCTCCTGATCGTTGGAGTCCATGGCGCGTTCGACCTTGGCCTCATTGTCGCGGAACACCCCCGACTGAGCCAGCAGTTGATCAACCAGGGTGGTCTTGCCGTGGTCGACGTGGGCGATGATGGCGATGTTGCGCAGGGCCATGGAAAAACCAGATTGGAGGGAGGCGAAGGGCCGCGCGAGCGGCGTGGGGTTGTACGCGAAGCGGACGACAGGCGCTAGCCCGGCTGGAGAATCGGCTCCACGCCTTGTCGACGCAGGGCTAATGCGACATCTTCTATAGCTGAAAAACCCAGCCGACGCTACGCCATATTGTGCAGCGCAATATGATGTGGTTTTGCCGTGACTCTTGGATTCCCTTGTTCTGTAAGGGAATCTGGTTCTTGTCACAGATTTTACGATAAGCAACCCGACTTTTGATATTGAAGCGTGCTGCGATGCACTCTATATAGGTGCTGTGCGGCGTCGCTGACGCCGCTGCCCTTCCTGGGCGTTTCCTCCCTATGACTTGCCGCGCCTTCGGGCGCGGCTTTTTTTTGGCCTGACGCCAAAACTGCTTCCAAACAATGAGTTGGCGGCGTTGTCCCTCGCCGGTCCCGCCGGTCAGGGGACCCTGCGCCAGTCCCGCTCCAGCAGCTTGAACAGCCGATCAAGGTCGCGCTGTAGACGTGCGAATCCGGCGTGCGGCGTGAGTGTAGACTCGTTCAGATAGAGCGCGCGATTGATCTCGATCTGCAAGGCGTGCGTCCCGCTTTCGGGCCGACCGTAAAATTCGGTGGTGTAGCCGCCGGCATAAGGCGCATTGCGCGCAACGCGAAAGCCCAGGCCAGACAACGCATCGTCCACCATCCGCGTCAGGACCGAGGAACAGGCCGAACCGAAGCGGTCACCCAGCACCATGTCGCAGCCTTTGCGGCCGTACGGGCCCTCGCCCGCCGCGCCGGAGGGCATGGAATGCCAATCGATCAAGATCGTCTTGCCGAATGCGGCCCGCGCCTGATCAAGCAGGCGCGCCAGCGCCCTGTGATAGGGTTGGTGCACGCTCTCGATCCGCGCGCGCGCGTCGGCGAAGGTCAGCTTGCCGTGATAGATCTCCTGACCTTCGGACACGACCCGGGGGATCGAGCCAAGGCCCGCGGCCACACGCGCGGAGCGGGCGCGGGCGAATACGGGCAGGTCGTCTTCGAACATGGCCGGATCCAACTCATAGGCCTCGCGGTTCACGTCGACATAGGCGCGCGCGTACCGAGCCAGAATCGTGACCGCGCTGAAGCTCGCGCTCCCCGCGATCAGGCGGTCCACATAAGCGTCTTCCGAACAGCGTATGGCCGAGCCGTCCAGGGCGGTCTGTTCCAACAGGGACGCGGGATAATGACGACCGGAATGGGGCGAGGCGAACACCAGGGGCGAGGACGGATATCCGGGCTCGCATCCGTCCGGCTGCACAATTTCGAAGGCTGGGGGTGCGGACGTTGCCTCCGCGTTTCGCAGAAGCGCCTGCGCGCCCTCCGACCCCGATTGCGACAAGCCGTCGTAAGCGTCCATGTCCCCATTTGTGCGAAGGTCACGCGGAGCGTCAACGTATGGCTCGCCGGACACGGACGGTTTATCGCCGGTTTACATCTATGTTGCTAATCTAAGCGGATCGGCGCCCCGCGGGGACCGGCAAGATGCTCTAGGGGGACCATGGCTCGCATTCTCTTGGCCGAAGACGACGATTCCCTGCGTGGGTTCCTCACCCGGGGCCTGGAGCGCGCCGGCTATGAAGTGAGGGCGTGCGCGGACGGGGACGAAGCCCTGGAGGCGCTGCCGGAAGCTGAATGGGATCTGCTGCTCACCGACATCGTCATGCCGGGTGCGGACGGGATCGAGGTGGCGCGGCGCGCTGCGATCCTTCAGCCGGATCTGCGCATCATGTTCATCACCGGCTTTGCCGCCGTGGCGCTGGCCGCCCAGGAAAGCGCGCCGCGGGGCGCCAAGGTCTTGTCCAAGCCCATCCATCTGCGCGAGATCGTGGCCGAGGTGGAGCGGATGGTCGCGGCATAGTATTTCGCGCTACCGCTCCGCGGCTTGAGCGCGGATTTGGTTCTAGCGCTATCGCTTCGCGGCTTGAGCGCGGGCTTGCTTCCGGATATACCCCGCCCTCTTCCTGAGGCGGACGCGTAGCTCAGCGGGAGAGCACCTCGTTGACATCGAGGGGGTCACAGGTTCAATCCCTGTCGCGTCCACCATTTTCCTGCACTGAACACAACCCGATACGGGACCTCGGCGCGGACGTCCGGTCCCTTGGATTTCGGGAAGGCGCCCGCAGACAAAGCGAGGGAAATAGCCGCCTGCACACAGGGGCTACACCTCGATTTCCCGTGCGATCTCCACCACGTCGCAGCGCGGCAGGCTGAACCGGTCCACAGCCTTGACGGCGTTGCGGTAAAGGAAGGCGAACAACGTCAGCCGGAGCTGGGTGAGCGGCGAATGATGGACCGGTCCCGGCGCGACCAGATCGCGCGAGGCGAAATAGACCGCGTGGTCGACGTCGATGCTGGGATCGAGCGTCTTCAGGCTTTTCAGCGCGGTGGGCAGATCCGGAATTTCGATAAAGCCAAAGCGCAGCGCAACCCGCCAGATCCCATCGGCGATCAGTTCGCACGAGCCTCGCTCGTCATCGGCTATCCGCGGCGTCTCCTCGAAGGCGACCGACAATGCGACGACGTTGCGATGCAAGGCGCCCATGTGTTTGACGTGGTCGATCAGCAACGGCGGAATATTCTGCTGAGTGCGGGTGAGGAAGATGGCCGTGCCCTCGACGCGCGGGATGCGGCCGGCCGTCAGATCGGCCATGAACTTTTGCGGCGCCTCGGAGGCCTGCGTCAGGCTCGCCCGAACGGCGTCCACCCCCGAACGCCATGTGATCATGACGAAGAACACGGCCATGCCAAAGGTCAGGGGCAACCAACCGCCGTCGGCGATCTTGAGCAGATTGGCGCTGAAAAAGCCGGTGTCGACGATCAGGAACAGGCCGGCGACCGGGGCCGAGATCAACAGGGGCCAGCGCCAGACCTTGACCATGGCCACGAACAACAGACCGGTGGTCAACAGCATGGTCGTGGAGACGGCCGTGCCGTAGGCCCCGGCCAGCCGATCGGAGCTGCCGAAGGCGATGGTCACGCCGATGGTGGCGATCATCATCAGCCAGTTCACCGTCGGCACATAGATCTGCCCATACACCCGGTCGGACGTCTGGCGGATGGCGAAGCCCGGCAGCCATCCCAGCTGCATGGCTTGGCGGGTCATTGAGAACGAGCCCGTGATGATCGACTGGCTGGCGATGATCGTGGCCACGGTGGCGAGCGCGACCAGGGGATAGACCGTCCAGGTCGGCGCGAGTTGGAAGAAGGGGTTGCCGGAAATGACGCCTTTTTGGATTAGAAGGCCTGTCTGGCCGGCGTAACTCAGCAAAAGCGCCGGCAAAACGACGGCGTACCACGACAGGCGGATGGGTCCGGCCCCGAAATGGCCCATGTCGGCGTAGAGCGCTTCCGCCCCGGTGATGCACAGGAACACCCCGCCCAGGACCAGGAAGCCCGTGGCGCCGCCGTGGGCGAGAAACAGGATCGCATGGCGCGGATCGATGGCGGCCAGCACGACAGGATGCTGAACCACGCCCAACAGCCCCAGTGCGCCGATCACCAGGAACCAGACCAGCATGATCGGCCCAAATGCGCCGCCGATTTTGGCCGTGCCGAACCTCTGGACGGCGAAGAATATCACCAATACGCCCACGGCCATCGGCATCACGTAGGGCTTGAGGGCGCTGGTCACCACGTTCACGCCCTCCAAGGCGCTCAGCACCGAGATGGCCGGGGTGATGACTCCATCGCCGTAGATCAAGGCCGCGCCCACCAGGCCCATGACGGTCAGCGCCTTGGCCCGTCCGGCGAACGCGTTGGCGCCGACCAGGGACATCAAGGCGAGAATGCCGCCCTCACCCTGATTGTCCGCCCGCATCACGAACAGGCAGTACTTGATCGAGACGGTAAGGATCAGAGTCCACACGATGAGCGACAGAACGCCCAGCGCGCTTTCGGCGGTGAACCGCCCGCCCATGGCCTGGACCACGGTCTCCAGGGTGTAAAGCGGGCTGGTGCCGAGATCGCCGTAGACGATGCCCAGGGCGGCGAGGGCCGCCCAAGACTGGGGGCGCCGGCTTGGGGCCACGATTTGCGTCATCGGTCATCGCTCAAGGTCAAGGAGGCTAAGCCGCGACCACCTCGGCAATCGCGCGCTTGCCCGCACCGTGCAGGCTTCATCCGTCGCGATCAACCCGAACAGTTCGCGCCAGGAGCGGATCGATCATTTTATGCATGACCGCCTGCGGGTTCATACGATAGGCCGCCCTCGTCCGTCGTCCCGCCCGCCGGTCCGCGAGATGGCCGGCGTAGGATAGGGATGCGGGCGGGCCCAACCGGACCCCATTTCAGGTAGACCTTACGTCCCCGCCTTGCGCCCGTCCGCCAGGGCCTGTGCGGCCTGATAGAGACTGCGGATTTCCTCGACGATGGGCCCGGCCCGCCCCGGTTCAGGCGCCTCAGACGGCTCGCCCAAGGAACGGCCCTCGCGCAGAGACGCCGCCGCCTGGCTGGCGGTCTCGGCCGCCCAGACGCCCACGGCTTGATCGCCCGCCCGCTGGTCCTGTGGCGCGTCGTCCAGCCATAGGGCCACCGCCGTGCCGCCCAGGCGGCGCACAGCCGCCAAGACCCTGTCGGCCCCGTTTAGCTCATCGCGACGCCACCAAATCTCCAGGGCCGCCCGCCGCCGCGTCTCCTCCGCGCGGTTACTGGCCAGACCGGCCTCGCGCCGCGCCGTCCGGATGGGCCGCACATCGTCTCCCAATGAGGTAAGGGCCACCCGCGCCAGCTTGCCGTTGCGGTCCACCGCGTCGGCCAGGGCCAGCTTCAGCCGGTCGCCTTCCGACCCCGGCCATAGCAGCAGCGAACCGGCAAGGGCCACGAAGCCGCCGATCACCGTGTTCAAGGCCCGGATGCCGGCGATCGACACCTCGCGCACGCCCGGATGGGTCAGGTCCAGGATCAGGACGAACAGCGGCGTCAAGAAGAAGATGTAGAGGCTGTAGTTCACCGCTCGAAACGACATGCACGCCATGGCCAGGGGGAACATCAGGATCAGCAGCGCCAGGTTGGAGTGGAACGCCATGCCCAGAAGGGCGGCCAGACCACCGCCCAGAACGCCGCCGACCACCCTTTCTATGGCTCTGATCCAGCTGCTCGACAGATAAGGCTGCTGAATCAGGGCCACAGTGGTGGTCATCCAATAGCCGTAGGGAAGCTTGAATCCCTCCGCCAAGAGGAAGGCGGCCGTGACCGAGACGGCGACCCGGACGGCATGGCGCAGGATCAGGGATTTCCAGGTCAGATGGGCGCGGATGGGCGCAAGAAGCCCCTGCCGGGTCGGTCTTGCTGGGACGGCGGCGCCGAAATCGACCTTGATGTCATCGTCGGCTACGTGCAGGGCCTCGGCCGCCATCGGCGCCGCCAGCCGGCGGATTTGGGGCGTGGCCGCCCGCGCCGCGCGCTCCAATCGTTGGGCGGCGAGCCTCAGGGGCGCAGCGTCGCCGTCGACTGCCGAGACGGCGCGGTTCAGGCGGTGCATGACGCTGGCGATCTGGACGACAAGGCGTCGGGTGCGGCGCAGGCCGGCCGTATCGCGCGGGCCATCGCGCTCGAGTACGTCCGACAGGGCGATGAGGCAGGCGAACTCGGTTTCCGCCGCGGCCAGGGCGACCAGCAGGCGGCCGCCTGCGACGGTGATGTCATCCTGGTCATTGCGCGCGCCGGCGGCCTGCAGCGTCCGGTTGCGGGCTTCTTCGATGGCCTGGCGAACGCTGGCGTGATGATGCCGGGCGTGAGCGGCCCACGCCGCCGCATCCAGCGGCGCATCCTGGATATTCGTCAGATCCATCGCCGTAGCCGCCAGGCGCTCGTAGACCAGGCTGAGCGCAGTCCGGGCCGCCGCATAGGGCTGGATGCGCCAGACGGTGAGGCTGAGCAGGGACGCCCAAAGGGCTCCGGCCAGGCAAAGGCCGGCAAACTCCAGCAGGGCGGCCGGGTTCCCGATTGGCCGGGCGATCGTCACGACCGCGCAAACCACCAGCAGATTGGACAGGGGCGCCGCTTCGGCGCCGTAAACTCTCAGGTAGCTGCACGCCATCGCGATGACCAGCAGAGTCGCGGCCGCCGGGATAAGACCAAAACTGGCCGCGCATGCCGATAGGACCGCGACACCGGTGGCGGCGCCGGCGAAGATCATAAGGATTCGCGCTCGGATGCGGGTGGGCCCGCCCGGGTCGACCAGGCAAGTCCAGAAAGCCATCACGGCGGCCCAGGCCAGGTTGGGGTCGCGGCCGATCACCGCCACGGCGGCCAGGGAGGCGCAGGCGGCGGCGGCGCGCAGGCCTTCGCTCAGGCTGGCCGCCTCCGGCGAGAAGTCGACCGACCAACGCGCCAGGCGAGTCGGCCCAGAGCTTTGCAGAGGCCTACGGCGGGGGCGGCGCATCATCCCTTTCCGGCAGGGCCGCGCTCGGCGGCGGCGTAGCCCTTGGCTTAAGCCGTTTCGCGGCCCGTCGACAATCCAGGTTGGCCCATCGCCCTCCCAACCAGCCACCCTGCCTTTATCTTTCGTTCACTAGAACTCTTAACAGGACGGTTAAATCCATGGCGTAAGGCTTATATCCTCACGGCACGAAAGGTATGATCGTGGACATTCAAGTCTATCTGTCAACTTTCGATCAGTGGCTATCCCAGCATATCTATATCGCTGTAAAATCTGGCAAGGATCTGGCATTCCGCGATCGCCGGTTTAATTCTATTCTTAAGCTCGATGAAGATGGAGCAGCCTGGGATTACGTCATGCTCGAACCCGGCTCGCCTGTCCCGCCGGGCGGAGCCTGGTCGGTGTATCGGCTACACGGCGTGCAGCCGAACGTCGCACGGCTGGAAACGGTCGCTCCAAAGCGCCGCAATCTGATCGAGTATCTCACGCAAGCGGCCTTCGGCGCTAGGCGCGCCGGTAACCGGCCCAATCATCTTCGGCTGGTGCATTGACCCCGCCCTGCTCCAAGGCCGTCGACCTTGGGAGCTCGCGCGGGCTGTCAGCGCATGTTTTCAGTGGGTCAGATCAGCCCCAGGTTTCCCTGACGCCGGCGCGGCGGGCCGCCACGGGGCTGCGGCGGAGCGGCGCGGGGATGGGTTCGGACGTCGGTCGTCCGAACAGGTATCCCTGGCCCAGGTTGACGCCCATCTTGCGCAGAATCTCTGCTGTCGCTTCGGTTTCCACCATTTCCGCCACGGTGGACACCTTCAGTTCGCGGCACAGATCCGTCACATGCTGAACCAGAAGGCCGCTGCGATCGGTGGCGGAGGTCAGCTCGCGAATGTAGCGTCCGTCGATCTTCACCTCGTCGACGGCGATCGCTCTAAGATAGTCCAGCGAGGCCGCCCCCGCGCCGAAATCGTCAAGCGAGACCCTGCAGCCTTCCTTGCGCAGGCGGCGCACCACGACATCAGCTAGATTCAGATCGTCGATGCTGGCGCTCTCGGTTATCTCTAAGATGAGCCTGCCACGGACCGAGGCCTCGGTCTTGATCATGTCCATCAGCTTGTTGATAAAGGCCGGCTGTATCAGCGAGCGCGCCGAGATATTGGCGGCCAGCTTGATCGCGCTGTTGGCCGGCTTCTTGAGCTCGGCCATCACAGTCTGAGCGACAGCGAAGTCCAGATCTTGAATGATGTCCATACCCTCGGCCATCAATATGGACTCGGTCGGGCTATCCGTGTCGCCCAGGCGAAGCAGGGCCTCGAAATGGTCCGTCACACCGGTCTGAAGGTTCACGACCGGCTGGTAGACCATGGAAAAGCGGCGCGTGGCCACCTGCGCCTTGAGCTTGGCCGCCTCCTCGACGGTCTGCTTGATCATGCCGCTGAGTGAACTGCCGGCCATGCCCGCCGTCCCCCCGGCCATGAATCGATCGAGCGCCAGGCGCAGGGCGCGCAGGCCCTCGCCTGACCCTTCGGCATCCAGCTCCAGAGTGTTCATCGTGGGCGTGATGAGCGGCAAGCCAGCTTCGGTGATGGCTCGGGTCAACCGTTCAACTAACCGATCGCCGGATTCCGCGCGTGAGCGAACCAGGGCGTAGCGGTCATCCTTCAGTTGGGCGGCGGAGGCGCCGTCGAGGGATTCCGCGCGCAGGGCCGCGGCGACGCGGGCCAGGGCCTCGGCGGCCTGGCTGTGGCCGAGCGATTGCGCGGCCTGTTGCAGCCCCGCCAGCTCGATCAATTCCATGTTGATGTCCACGCCGGCTTGCGCTGCATGCTTCATGGCCGTCTCGGCCAGCACGCCCATGCCCTCAGGGCTATGCAAGCCATGTGGACCCGTTGGCTCAATGGCGGAGGGGACCACGGCGTGGATCGACAGCGCGCAGGAAATGCGTGGGGCCACCTGCGGCAGGCGGCAGGCGGACAGGGCGGCGAAGCGCTTCAGCTTGCGCCCGCCGGTAGGTTTAAGGCGTATGCGGATCGGGCCGCGCCGGTCTCCAACGCCGACGCCGTCAAGAAAAGCCGACACCATTGGCGCGTCTTCCTCACAGACGAAAACGCGCCAATTGCCGCCAGCGAGGGACGTGGGCTCGACGCCGACGAGCTGTTTTGCTGCGCCCAGAACGAAGGTGACGCGGCCATCGGGTTCGATCTCGAACAGCAAATCCGCGCTTGCGAAGGCGAAGCCCAGGAGTCGCGCCGATTCGTCAGCCATACAATCGCCTCCCAGGAACCACGCGTTGTTCCAGGATCTGATCCGGGTAACAGACGCGCCAATAAGCCTAGTCCAAGCGGTGTGGCTTGAGAAAAAATGCGCACCCTGCCCAAGGCTATATTAAAGCGCCGCGCGTTAACAACCTGTGTGGTGGGCAGGACTTATGAGAAAATGTCCATGCGTTGAAGCAGCTTGCCCACGGATATACAGCTTTGTGCGGGGCCTGTGTGACTGGGGCCTTGATCTTCGGTGGCGTCAGCTCATGAATTGCCTATAGCGCGCAACCCGCCCCCGTAGACCTAAGGTAAATTTGACATCCGGTCGCGAACTGATGCTCGGCTGTTTGTCAGGATGGCCCCCTCCTCCGCCATCGCCGTATCGCCTTCTTCGGGCGTGCGCCGGCGAGGTCACGCCGTCGCCTTGCGGTCAGCCTGTGGCGGAGCGCTCACGCCGAAGCGCGCCGGATCGACGATCCGCTGCACGTCAGCGGGCAATGGCGATGGCGCCCCCGCCACAAGGGCGGCGACGTGCTCGCCCAACAGGGGGGCCGTGGCGAAACCGCGCGAACCCAGGCCGCACAGGACGAACAGGCCGTCTGCGCCTATGGCGCCCGCCAGGGGAAGCCGGTCCGGGGTCGCGGCCCGGATGCTGGCCCGTCCGCCCAGGCTCTCGGCATCGAGCGTCGCCGCCAGCTTGGGCATGGCCACAGCCAGGGTCGCCAGGTTGCGCTGGTGGTCGGCGGCCGTGGTCTGGGTATCGCTGTCGCCCCGGTCGTGCGTGGCCCCGAACAACAAGCCGCCGTCGAAAGGCGTAGCATAGCCGCCCCAGGCTAGGGGCGCGGTCAGGCCCTCGCCTGCCGCCCAGCTCGCCTGACCTCGCACGGGCTGCAGCGGAAGGCTCGGCAGCAGATCCGCCGACTGGACTCCGGCGGCGATACACACGACGTCGGCCCGGAGCAGCGCCTGGCCGTCGATGTCCAGAACGCGCCAGCCGTTCGCGTCGCGCTCAATCGTCGCAGCGCGACCGGCGATGAGCGCATGCGGCCCCAGCCACGCGTGAATCACCTGGGCTGGGCTAACCACCATGCCGTCGCCGAACAGCAGGGCGCCGCTGACGAGCGGCTGACTTGAGCGAGCGGCGGCTTCGGCCGCCGACAGACGCCGCAGACGCGCCGGATCGAATAGCCCCGAAGCGAGCACGGCCTCAAAGCGCGCCGCGTCCCGTTCGATTCGCTCCATCTGCATCACGCCGCGATGAAATGGGCCGACTTGGCCGTAGAGGTCCGCAGCTCGGGCCAGGCACTGGGCGTATAAGGCCGCGCGCGGGCCGCCGCCGGCGTCCAAGGCGGCGGTGACGAGGGCGGCCGGATTGCCCGAAGCACCGGCGCCGGGGCGGTTGGTCTCCACCACCGCCACATCGAGACCCAAGGCGTGCAAGGCCCGCGCTAGACTGGCGCCGGCCACGCCCGCCCCGATCACCGCCACCCGGTCCGGCCTTTTTGCGTCATCCGGCTCGCCCGGCAGTCGCGCTTCCAGCCGCTCACGTTTTTTGCCGTGTCCGGCCGCCTTGGCCACTTGGAAGCCTGCCTGCGCCAAGCCTCGCCGGACAGCGCCGGCGACGGTGAAGGTGGCGAGCCGCGCGCCAGGAGCCGAACGACGCGCTACGGCGTCCAGCACGTCCTGGCGCCACATCTGCGGGTTTTTCGCGGGTGAAAAGCCATCCAGAAACCAGGCGTCGGCCGCGCCGGTCCATCGCTCCAGCGCCCAGGCCGCTTCGCCCACGGCAAGGTCCAGGACGGCCCCAAGTTCAGGAAAGTCCAGCCGATGGAACCCTTGCGCCTGTCTTGGCCACTGGCCGATCAGACGCTCGGCTAGGTCCGACAGTTCGGGCCAGGCGGCCAGGGCCCGCCCCGCCGCCGCAGCGCTCAAGGGATAGGCTTCCACCGAAAAGATCGACAGGCGCTGGTCCGCCGAGCGGGTCTGACGCCAGGCGTGCAACAGGGCCAGAATGTTGAGGCCTGTGCCGAACCCCAGCTCAGCTACGGTGAAGCGGCGGCGGCCTCGCCAAGCCTGCGGCATGTCGCAGCCGTGCAGGAATACCGCGCGGGATTCCGCCAGGCCATCGGCGGCGGAAAAGAAGATGTCGTCGAACCGGTTGGAGCGGGGCGCGCCCTCGGCGGTCCAGCTAAGTCCGCCGTCGTCGCCAGGCATGCTCAAGGGCTTAGCTCAAAGTAAAAGGGCCGCCCTGAGGGCGGCCCTTCCGATACGCCGAGGCGTACCGATGCTTACTTCGCGTCGGAGGCGGCGTCGGAAGCGGCCACGGACGAGGCGTCGGAAACGCCCGTGTCAGAAGCTGCAGTCACGTCGGAAGCGGCAGCCGGAGCTTCCGCCTTCTTGCACGCGCCGACGGAAAGAGCCGCGACGGCAACGCCCGCCACGAGTAGCTTACGAAGAACTTCGGAGGTCATGGTCCTGGTCCCCTAAGGAGGTTAGAGCGCCAAAAGTTACATGACGCCCTGTCGAGTTAGCCTGTTTTAAGGCCAACCGGCAAGGCGCCAATGCGACGCTGCATGGGAATATGCCGTCATCCTAGGCATGTGCAAGTCACATCTGGCGCCTGCGAACAGCAATCGACCTCAATGCGATGATGCGCGGCGTCGATGCCCCAATGGCGGGCGGAAAAAAACCGGGCGCTGCGCCGTAACGCCGTCTAGCCTTCGGCGGGGATGTTGTTGAGCGCCTCTTCCAGTTCGAGAAAGCTGGGCTGGGCGGTCGAAGGCACGCTGCCGCGTCCAATTTCCACGGAGATCTGGGCGGCATTGCCATGCAGGTGGGCCACCAGCACGCCCTGGATGATCCTATAAAAGGACGCTTCCTCCTCTACGATGGCGGCCATGCGCACCGACATGGGTCCGACCAGGCCATAGGCCAGGAACACGCCCATAAAGGTTCCGACGAGGGCGCCGCCGATCATGCCGCCCAGAATTTCCGGCGGCTCGGTGATGGAGCCCATGGTCTTGATCACCCCCAGCACAGCCGCGACGATGCCCAGGGCGGGCAAGGCGTCGGCCAGGCTCTGCAAAGCGTGAGAGGGCGCCATGTGCTCGTGATGATGTTTCTCGAGCTGCTTCTCCATGGCGTCTTCCACCTGGTGGGGATCCTCCAGGTTCATGGTCATCATGCGCAGGGTGTCGCAGATGAAATCCACCGCGAAGTGATCCTTGGTGATGCGCGGGAAGCGCGAGAAAATGGTGCTGTCCTTGGGGTTTTCGATATGACTTTCCAAGGCGATCACGCCTTTGGACTTCATGGTCTTGGTCAGCAGAAACAGAAGTGAAAGCAGGTCCCGATAGTCGGAGGCCTTCCACTTAGGCCCGCTGAAAACGGCGCCGAACGAGCCGGCGGTGGCTTTGATTGTGGTCATGCTGTTGGAGATCAGGAAGGCGGCGGCGCCTGCGCCGCAAATGGCCATCAGCTCATGCGGGGCCGCCTCAAGGATCACCTGAATCTTGCCGCCCGAAATGACATAGCTGCCAAATACGGAGGCGAATAGCACCACAATGCCGATAATCTGGAACATGCATCCCGCCCAAGTCTGGCGGCTAGAGTCGGTGTTAATGCTTAATTCCGCGTTGCTGGCGCTGCTGCAGGTCCTGTCACTGTAGGCGTTTTGGAGACGCTGGCGGCGGCCTCGTCCTGCAGCTGGCGCGACAGGGCTGCAGTCAGGTAGCCGTCCGCCGGCAGGCCCCGGGCCTTCTGCCAGGCCCGAACGGCGGCCCGGGTATTGATGCCGATCACCCCGTCCGGTTCGCCCGGATTGAAGCCGAGCGCGACAAGCCCCTGCTGGGCGCCGATGCGGTCCTGGCTGGTCATGGGCGGTTCCACCGGCCAGGGCGTGATGAGCGGCGGCGCGCCTGCGATACGGTCGGCCAACAGCCCCACCGCCAGTGCGTAGCTGGTGGAGTTGTTGTATTTGCGGATTACAAAGTGGTTCGGTAGCACCAGGAAGGCCGGGCCCGCGGCACCGGCCGGGGTGATCAGTTGCGTCGGCGCATTGGCGTCGGCCTCGCTCCACGCCGGGCCAGCGGCGGCGCGCACGCCGTCGATCGCCCAGGCCGACGGGGTTTGCTGCGGCCCTTCGGTGACGCTGTAATCGAAGTTTTGCGGCAAGATCACCTCGCGCGCCCAGCCGCCGCCCCGCTGCCAGCCGTCCTTGGCCAGCAGATTGGCCGCTGAGGCCAGGGCATCGGCGGGAGAGTTCCAGATGTCGGGACGGCCGTTCCCATCAACCGATACAGCCACGGCGAGATAGGCTTCCGGAATAAGCTGGGTCTGGCCCATGGCGCCGGCCCAGGAGCCCTTCATCTGCGCTCGGCTCGCCTGCCCTGAGACGATCATCCGCAGGGCGTCCCAGATCTGGCTCTCGGCCCAGTCGCGTCGCCGCCCCCCTGCCGCCAGTGTGGCCAGCGAGCGGATCACGTCCATGTCGCCCTGTACGGCGCCGTAGGCAGATTCCTCGCCCCAAATGGCGACCAGAATCTGAGCCGAGGGCCCGAAACGGTCGGCGATGGGGGGCAGCCAGGCCTGGGCCGCGGCGAATTTGGCGCGGCCCAGAGCGACGTTTTTGTCCGACACCGCCGTCCGCATGTAGTCGCCGATCGGCTTAGACAACTCCGGCTGACGACCGTCCAGGGTGGTCACGCGGGGGTCCGGCGCCAGCCCATTCAACTCACGACGCAGCACGTCCTGTGGAAATCCAGCGGTGGCCGAGCGCTGGTAGAAGCTCTGCAGCCAGGCGTCGAAGTGGGGATCGCCGGATGTGGCCGGGGGCGTTCCATCCACCGTCTCCCCCTGAGGCGACAGGCCAGGCTCGGGCCCCAGCCCGGGCAGGGGATTGCGTCCGGGGTCCACGACTCCGGCCGCGGTCAGCAGCATGAACAGGCGACGGTCCATCGGTTCAAGCCTAAAGCACGTCGACCCAAAGTGTACCCGGTTTCGCGCTTGGATCGGCCCCTGGAATCACAATTCTTCGGTTGCGCCGCGTTGGACGGATCCGGCGCAGGGCGCTCCGGCGCATCATGGCGGCGAAATCAAACGCTGCGATTGACTAAACAGGTCTTCGCCCCTATACGCACGCCCTCCGCCGCCGGCGCCATAGATCACTAGCCAGACCGTCGAGTTCGCCATGAAGGTTCGCAGTTCTCTCAAGTCCCTCAAGGGCCGCCACCGCGACTGCAAGCTCGTGCGTCGCAAGGGCCGGATTTATGTGATCAACAAGACCAATCCCCGCTTCAAGGCCAAGCAAGGCTGAGCCTGCTCGCCTGGGCCCATGTCGCAGCGCCGCCCCCAAAGGGCGGCGTTTTTTATTGCGGACGCCCCCGGGCTTAAGCTTTCTTAGCGAGCGGCTTCCGTGGGTGGCTTCGCTGGTCTAGGTTCCGCTCTTTCCATCGCCTGTTTGACGAGAACCTCCGCAATGGCCGACGATTCCTCTTCCATCGAAGTCCTCAACGCCACCGCCCAGACCCGGCTGAAGACCATCATCGAGCGCATTGAGCGCCTGGAGGAGGACAAGGCGGCCGTCGCCACCGACATCAAGGAGGTATTCGCCGAAGCCAAGGGCGAGGGCTTTGACGTCAAGATTCTGCGCAAGGTTGTGCGCCTGCGTAAACAGGACAAGGCCAAGCGTCTGGAAGAAGAAGCGATCCTCGACCTGTACCTCTCGGCCATCGGCGGTCTGTGAGCTGAGCCGCAAGCCGCCCGATCCCAAGGCGGCGGCCAAACGCGCCGCCCTGAACGCCCTGCGCCGGGCCCGGCGAGCGGCGGACAAGGCCGGTGTGACCCTTTCGGAGTGGGAAGGCGAGTTCCTCGGTTCGGTCGAACAGCGGCTCAACACCTATGGCCGCGCCTTCGGCGATCCGGAAAAGGGCGCGCCCGGTGCGTCCCTGTCTGTGCGCCAGGGCGTCAAGCTCAAGGAGATCACGGCGAAGGCCAAGGCCAAGGACAAGCCCAAACCAAGGCGCGCCGGTTTCGCACGACGGCCCCCAGCGCGGGGGCCAGCAAACGGATCAGATTGAATTGACAGCGTTGCCGTACGTCTGAAGGGTTGACTTCGCCACCCCTGGACGCAAAACCCGCCGTCGAAGGACAGACTGCGGTCCCAAGAGACTGGCGCTCAATCGGCGCCGAGAAGGAAAATTCATGGCTCTTCGTGTTGCGATCAACGGTTTCGGGCGCATCGGTCGTCTGGTTCTGCGCTCAATCTATGAATTCGGTCGGCGAGACATCGAAGTGGTCGCCATCAACGACCTGGGGCCGGTGGAGACCAACGCCCACCTGTTGCGCTACGACAGCGTGCATGGCCGCTTCCCCGGCCTGGTCAAGGTGGTCGGCGACACCCTCGACATC
>Ga0182016_10003064_pt1 | contig 19298 bp, 10 predicted proteins | sample 712S2MmetaG_FD_120491 | JGI IMG/M metagenome (GOLD analysis project Ga0182016, IMG submission 120491) | Permafrost microbial communities from Stordalen Mire, Sweden - 712S2M metaG | ecosystem: Environmental > Terrestrial > Soil > Wetlands > Permafrost | place: Sweden: Stordalen | collected...
AACGCGACCACAACCAACCGTCGGGTCATTGAGCGGGCATAAAACCCCGGTGTTTGGGTGACGGACGCTCCTTCGCTCTTCGGTCATCGGCCTTTATGCCGCCGGTAATTTTCAACGGAGTGGCATCTAATCGCAATGTGCGCTAAAGTTCGCCATGTTTATTATTGGACTCGGCACCGCCCCACCGGCACACCGTTATACCCAGCACACTGTCTGGGAAGCGATGCAAAGCTGGCCCCAGTTTTCGCAGCTCAAGCCGCGTTCCCAGGCTCTCCTCAAAAAAGTCCTCGGCGGCGACAACGGCATTGAGGCGCGCCACCTCGTGTTGGAGACGCTCGCTGAAGTTTTTGACCGGACGCCGGACGCCCTGCAGGCCCGTTTCGCCAAACACGCGCCGCGGCTGGCCGCCGAAGCCGCCCGCCGGGCCCTGAAAAACGCCGGCTGCCGGCCGGAGGAAATTGACGCCGTGCTCATCAGCACCTGCACCGGCTATTTGTGCCCCGGACTCACGAGCTATGTCAGTGAAAGCCTCGGCCTGCGCCCAAATGTTTTTGCGCTGGATCTGGTGGGGCAGGGCTGTGGCGCGGCGCTGCCGAACTTGCGCGCCGGCGAGGCCATCCTCGCCGCCGGTCGTGCCCAACGAGTGCTGTCCATTTGCGTCGAGGTTTGCAGCGCCGCCTTTTTTATTGATGACGACCCCGGCGTTTTGATTAGCGCGTGCTTGTTTGCCGATGGCGCGGGTGCCGCCGTGCTGTCCAACCAGCCCTTGCCGGGCCATCGCCGGGTGGAGTGGAAATTCACCGACTCCCGCCTCGTGACCACCGAACGCGACACGCTCCGGTTTGACCACCAGAACGGTATGTTGCGGAACATCCTGCTGCCCCAGGTGCCGCAGGTGGCCGGCAATCTGGCGGCGAAACTATTTTCGGAATCACTGGTGGCGGCGGGCGTGAAACGCTCGCAGATTACCGGCTGGATCTTGCACACCGGCGGGCGGAACGTGATTCTCGCCCTGCGCGATAAGCTCAAACTGGACGGAGCCGCCGTGCGCCACAGTTCCGCCGTGTTGCGCGAATTTGGGAACCTCAGCAGCCCTACCGTCTTCTTCGTGCTCGAACGCGCCCTTGCCGACGCCGTGCCCGACGGCCTCTGGTGGATGTCCGCCTTCGGTGCGGGCTTCAGTTGCCACGGCGCGATTTTGGAAGTCAGCGCCCCGTGAAACGCAGCGTCCAGCCCGAACTCCTCGACACGCTGCCGCCCGGCGACCAGCGCGCCGTCCGCTCGCGCCGCGATTTGCGCCGCGTCAACGGCTGGATGCGCCACCACGCCATCATGGCGGAAACTTTGCAACAGGCTTTGTCCGGCCACGCGCTCAAATCCATCACCGAACTCGGCGCGGGCGATGGAAAATTCCTCCTCCGCGTCGCGCAAACCGTCCCCCCGAAATTCCTGGCCGCGAAAGCCACGCTGCTCGACCGGCAAAAGGTGGTGTCTGCCGGGACGCTCGCTGCGTTCGCCGCGCACGGCTGGCTGGCGCAGGCCGTGACAGCGGATGTTTTTGACTGGCTGCAAACTGCCGGCGACGGCGAAGTCGTCATCGCCAATTTGTTCCTGCACCATTTCGAGGACGTCCGGTTGGCGGAACTGCTCCGGCTGGTTTCGCTGCGGGCAAAATTGTTCATCGCCCTGGAACCGCACCGCGCGCCGTGGCCTTTGTTTTGCAGCCGGCTGCTGTGGGCGATTGGGTGTAACGCGGTGACGCGCCACGATGCCGTGGTGAGCGTGCGGGCCGGTTTTTCCGGCAACGAACTGTCCGCTCTCTGGCCGGACAAAAATCACTGGCGGCTCACGGAACAACGCGCCGGCGCCTTCAGCCAGCTTTTCATCGCGCAGAAAAAGAGTTGAAACATGGCCGGCGCAAAACCCATCACGATTATCGGCGGCGGCCTCGCCGGGCTGACGCTGGGCATCGGCCTGCGGCAGCGCGCCGTGCCGGTGGTGATTTACGAGGCGGCCAGTTATCCGCGCCATCGCGTCTGCGGGGAATTTATCAGCGGCTGCGGCCAGGACACGCTGGCCCGGCTGGGCCTGCGGGAATTGCTTGAGCCAGCCGGAGCCGTCCGCGCGCAGACCGCCGCTTTTTTTTCGGCAACCAAATCAACCGGCCCGCGGGCGTTGCCGTCACCGGCCATCTGCCTGTCGCGGTATGTTCTGGACGCCGCGCTGCAGAAAAAATTTCGGGATCTCGGCGGCGACCTGCGTGTCGGCGAACGTTTTGGCGGAGATTTCGGCAGCGGCCTCGTCCGCGCCACGGGCCGGCGCAAGCCGGATGGAGAAAGCGGCACCCGCTGGTTCGGCCTGAAAATTCATGCGCGCCAGGTCGCCCTCACCGCCGATTTAGAAATGCACGTCTCCTCGCTGGGCTATGTCGGCCTGTGCCGGATCAACGGCGGCGAGGTGAATGTTTGCGGGCTGTTCCGCAAGCGCGCCGGCGAAAATGGCGGATCAACCAACTGGCGCGAATTGCTGCGCGGCCAGCCCGGTTCGCCCCTGCGCCAGCGGCTGGCCGGCGCGGAGTTCGACGAAAATTCCTTTTGCGCCGTGGCCGGACTTTCCTTGCGTCCGGAGCCGGCCGGATCCCGCGCCGAAATTTGTGTCGGCGACGCTCTCACCATGATTCCGCCCATCACCGGCAACGGCATGTCCATGGCCTTCGAGTCGGCGGAACTGGCGCTGGAGCCGCTCACCGAGTGGAGCCGCAGTGGCCTGGCCTGGGAGGAAGCCCGCCAAAAAATTGCGCGCGATTGCGACGCCCGTTTCGCCCGCCGCCTCGCGTGGGCGAAGTGGCTGCAACGAATCATCCTCACGCCCGGCCTCCAAAATCCGCTGGTCGGGCTGGTCGCCCGCAGCGACCGGCTCTGGCGCGCGGCCTTTGCCCGCACGCGCTGATTCCGGACGGCCATGGCCAAGCCGCCACTAGGGCCAACGAACGCAGGCGGATTGCGAGGCCGCTGCCGAATATTGGCTATGGGTATAACACCCCATATGCTTATAAAATAATTTTGGGATGATGGCTGATATGAACTCCCTTTCTCTGCTAAGCCACCGCCCGCCGCCGCCGGCCGTTTTTGCGATGTTGTCCCATTCATCCAGATTGCTGCTGGCCGAAACCTCGAACGCCACCGTCAAACGGGATTCCTCCAACTCGACTTTGGATAATCTTGCCCACCGCGCCACCGCCATCACCATCACTCTTAAAAGAGTTGAGGGTTACGCTCATTACGGCATTAACGACTGAGCCGTCCTTGGGGATTGGCGGGACACCGAATCCCGGCCTGCCATTCATCGCGGAAATCCGGGTTATGGCGAAGCTGGGCGAGGTTTGTCTCAACGGCTTGTTTCATATGGCTTCAGTGACGGCTCGACCAGCGGCAATGATTCCATGACGAGGCGGGCCATGGCTTGCGCGCCCCGGGCATTGAAATGGGTCGCGTCTTTGGGATCGTTGGCGAGCGCTTGGCTGCCCTGCGGCCCGAGCTGATTGCCCAGCCGGACGCTGGCCCGGTTTAAATCCACCAGCGGCACCTGCTTTTCCAGCGCGACCGCCTGCATGGCCTCCGCATAAGGCAGCAGCGCGTTCTCAATCAGGCCGTTGGTCGAAAAGTTACGGCGGCACATCGGCGTAATGAGGACTGGCCGCGCTCCGGCGGCGCGCGCCTCCTCGATATATTGCCGCAAATACTGCTTATAGGTGGTGCTGGCAGCGGTGGCTTCCGGGTGGTCGGGCGTATGCGAGTCGTTGTGCCCAAACTGAATCAGGACATAGTCCGGCTTGCGGCTCAATGCCTCCGCCCAATGACCTTCCTGGATAAAGGTTTTGGTGCTGCGCCCGGACAAGGCTAGGTTGATCACCTGGAGCTGGTTGCGATTGAAGTAATCCTGAATGAACATCCCCCAGCCGCGCCGGACCGAGTTTGTCGGATAATTGCAGACGGTTGAGTCACCCACAATGACCAGGCGGACGGGCCGGTTGGCGGCGGGCTCACCGGCGGGCGCGCTGCGCCAGGCAAGACTGAACAGCACGATGATCAAGAGCGAACAGGCTTTCATATTGCAAGGTCACCCAATGTAGTCAGTTCTAAATTTAATAGGATGCTGGCGTCGCTGCGGGCACAATGCGGTAATAGAGGCCAGGGTTGGTCATTCCGTTAGGATCCACGAACTGGGCGGAGCCTTTCACCACAGTGTTGGTGCAGACCGGCAGCCAGTTCACCAGATTAGTGGAGATTTGGAGACAGGCGTTCATGCCATTGGTCGCCGGCAGCGAAATATGCAAGGTATAATCCACCATACTCCGTATTAACGGTTGTGGGATCGGCAGGTAATTGTCGTTTAGAATGATCGCCGCCGCTGTTGCGGGTGAACCAATCGCGTAAGTTGGCGGCGAATTGGTGAGGGCAGGCGGTGCTATCACTGACAATACCGCGCTGTCGTAATAAGGATAGCTGGCATCGCCTTCCAGTGGATAAACAGTGATCAGCGCATAACTCTTCCCGGCAGGAATGACCACCGAACCTGGCAAGGTTTCATAATCTTCCCCGTTTATGGCCGTTCCGCCGATGGAATAATAAACCATCAGGTCGGTATTGGTAGAAGTATTGCGGTGCACCACGAAGGTCGCGGTATTGCCGCCGCTGATATAGTTGCTGGCCGTGGTCGTTGGATAATATATGTTCGGAGTGTTAGTTCCCACAATGGCCACCGGGTCGGTTGCATAGATGTTGACCGACGGCGGCGGTGTGACCAACACGAAGATGGTTACCGGCGCGGACGTAGCGTTGTTGCCCGCGCTATCCGTGACCACGGCGATTAACGCGTAGGTGCCCGCCGGCACATTGCTCCAGTCGAGGAAGAAGGCATTACCCTGCGTCGAGTTGGTGAGCAGCACCAGGCTGGTGTTGGTGACGCTGCCAACACTATTTCCGTTGGCGAAATATTGAACCGTTTGAACCAGATTCGAGTCGGTCACGCGGGCATGAACGCCGACATTGGCCGGCGCGACGAAGGTCTGTCCGTTGGTGGGATACCAGAAGCCAACCGCAAACGGCACGTTCGGCGGCGGCACATTGGTGACGGTGATGTTCACCACCGACGAGGTGGCCGTGTGGCCCGCGTTATCCATCGCCACGGCGGTCAGGGCATAGCTGCCGGCGAGCACATTGCTCCAATCCAGAAAGAACGGGCTGCCCTGCGCGGTGTTGGTGAGCAAGACCGTGCTGGGGTTCGTCACCATCCCGAGACTGGTGCCGTTGGCAAAATATTGCATCGTTTGCACCACGTTCGAGTCGGTCACCAGAGCGTGGACGCCCACATTGGCCGAGGCGAGGAACGACTGTCCGTTGGTCGGATACCAGAAGCTGACGGTGAACGGGATGTTTGGCGGCGGTTGGTTGGTGCTGATGGTGATGTTAACCACGGAAGAAGTCGCCGTGTAACCGTTGGTATCAGTGGCAATCACCTTCAGACCATAACTGCCCGCCGGAGCATTCGACCATGTCAGCGGGAAGAGCGGGACGGAACTGAGGTTGGAAACGGTGACCTGGCTGCTGTTCGACACCACGCCCAGATTGAGACTGTTCGCGAAGAACTGGACGGTGGCAACCAAGCCGGGGCTTTCCACCGCCCGCGCATAGATGTTCACGTTGGTCGGAGCCGGAAAAGTTGAATAGTTGGTCGGAAAATAAATGCCCACGGACGGCCGCACGATGACCGGCGGTAAATTTGACACTACCGCGATAGTCACCACCGACGAGGTGGCGGAGTTGCCGGAGCTGTCCGTAGCCACCGCCGTCAACGCGTAAGCGCCCACCGACACATTCGACCAGGCCAGCGTATAGAGCGGTTCCATGCTGATGTTGGTGAACACCGTATAGTTTGACACCACCCCGAGGCTGGTGCCATTCGCAAAGATTTGCACCTGCGCCACCGTGCCGCCCGTCTCCACCGCCCGCGCATACACGGACAAATTGGTGGGGCCGACGAACGTCGCGTTGTTTGCCGGCGAATAAATATAGACCGCCGGATGCAGCACCGGGTTCGTGACCGTAATGCTCACCGGCGCGGAGGTCGCGAGATTGCCGGCCCGGTCAATCACCACGGCCGAGAGCGAATAAACGCCCGCCGCAACATTGCTCCAAGTAATGGGCAGCGGATTGCCCTGCGCCAGGTTCGTCTCGATCACCGTGGCCGTGGTGGTGGCCACGCCGATGAGGTTGGTGCCGGAGAAATACTGCACTGTCTGCACGGGGTTGGTGTCGGTGAACTGCGCGTGGACGTAGAGGTTGGTGGGCGCGGTGAATGCCTGATTATTGGTGGGGTATGCCAAAACCGCAAATAGGGCCGCGTTTTGGGCGCGACCGCTGGATGCCAAAAGTCCCATACCCAGCAGAGCCATTGCGCCTTGGAAAAACAGGTGTCGGAATATTTTCATGGGGCGAATCATTTTATGGATTTGGGGGGCTCAAATTATCTAGCATGATTTGTTCCGACTTGCAAGCCGGCGAAAACCTCAATGATTTTGAACCACCACGACACTCAAAACCTCCCGTTCGCGTGAGATTTTCACGCTTCATGTGTGAACCTCACGCATCGCGAACGGTTTTATTTCTGATTTACTTGGAAACGGCCGGTGATTTTTACTTGGCTTTCGTAATGATTGGCGGACGCTCCCGCCCGCTTTGGCAATCGGGTTACACCCCATGGCACCCGTTCAGGCCCGGGCTTAGGCTCAACGAAATATTAGGTTACCCGCGCGACTGATACGGAATTGATGAAATGGCGGGCCAAGAGCTGGCGGATTAAAATTAAAATATGAGCACCGAAATGGATAACTTGCAAAACCAATACGACGAAACCCAATGGGCGAGGCTGTGTGCCAACCCCGCCTTTATCGCGGCCCGGGATGCGGGTGAAATGGTTAAGGCGGGAGAAATTGCCAGCCTCATCATCACCGGTTACGAGCCGAATCAAAAACCGCCCCGACTGCCGCTGTAGAAAACCCCACTTGGTTTGCTGGCCACCGGCAAAGGGGAATTTAACGCCCAGGCACAAAGGGGCAGGGACGCCATCTTCCAATCTCAATCCTCCATCCTCGCCTGTTTGGTTGCGCCTTCGGGGCTGGAAGTGCAGCCGTGGAGGCGCGCGGCGGCGGTGAAGCTTTGAGTTTCCGGCACGTCTATGAACATCCGCAGGGTTCTCAAGTGTATGCGGCCACTGGCATACCGGAAAACAAAATTCCTGTCAATCCGATGAACCGGGCGGGCGGCCGCCAGGGGCACATATCCGCCGCCGTGGTCATGACCATAATCTTCAGCAGTCCCGGCGGGCTGGCAAAGGAGGGTTGTCACCGCACAAAGATGCGATGGCAGAATGGGTTTTTCCGGCGTATGGTCTGCATCATTCCAATTCCGCACCGGTGCCGGCAACCATTGACAGCGGCCATGCGGTGGTGGATTTTTAAGCTGTTCATCCAACCAAAAATTAATTTGTGATTTTACCCCGTATTTCTCCGGCCCCGGGCGGGCGCGCGTTCGCCGTCCTTGCCATTTTGGCGCTGCTGTTCACGGCGGTGCGACCGGCGCGCGGTGAGGCGATGCTGGAACTGTTTCAAATGACGTGGCCACAGGTCACGCAGAAGATGCCGGAGATCGCCGAGGCAGGCTATGACAGCCTCTGGCTGCCGAACCCGTGCAAGGGCAACAGCGGTGCCTATTCCGTGGGCTATGACCCGTTCGACCCGTTTGATCTGGGCGGCACGAACCAGCAGGGCACGGTGGCCACGAAATACGGCACGCAGGCGCAACTGCTCCAGATGGTGCAGAGTGCGCACCGCTTCGGCATCCGCGTCTATTTCGACAATGTGATGAACCACCGTGCCAGCACGGTGCCGGGCTATCCGGGTTCAGGCATCGCGACGAATTATTATCCCGGGCTGGTGCCGGGGGATTTTCATTTGCAGACGATTACCGGCGGCTATCAGAACTGGCCTTCCGTGGGCGATCCCTACTGGTGCACCACGTCGGTGGTGCAGAACCAGCCGCTGCTGGGACTATGCGATCTGGCCAACGAGCCGGGGACGGTGAATTACAATTTTGGCACCTACATCGGGGCCACGGCGGCCAAGCCGGTGTTCATCCGGTTTCCAGGCCGGCCGGATTTGTATATGGACACCAACGGGCCGCTGCTGGGCGTGGGCTGGGGCGGCGCGGGCTGGCGGCCGTTCAACGGCACGAACGGGCAGCCGGTGGCGGAAGATGTCACGACCTATCTCTGCCGCGCGGTGGCTTGGACGCTTTACACGACCAAGTGCGACGGCTTCCGGCTGGACGCGGTGAAGCATGTGCCGGTGGGCTTTTTTGGCAGCGAGACCGGCCAGTCGGACGACCCGAACTTCACCGGCTACACCGGCGCCATCCAGGCGATGTATGATTATGTCCATGGCTACGGCAACAATGTCACCGGTAACGGCTATGTCGAAACGGACGGCAACCGGAACAGCCTCTTCAACACGGAGTCCGTGCGTAACGACGCAATGGTGTTTGGCGAATACATCCCGTCCGCGCTGTCCTCGGCCACGGTCAATTCCGCCGACTACTATGACTATCTTAACTCGGGCATGCGGCTCCTGAACCAGCCGCTCTACAACCAGTTGAACAACGTGGTGGGCGGTTCGAGCATGGCCGGCATGGACAATCCGTTTTACACGCCGCCCGGGTCAAACTGCGACGGCAACGGTAATTTCAGCGCGAACCAGGCGGTCAACTGCCCGCAGACGCAGGACGGCCTCACCTGCTGTCCCGCCGACCAGGGGCTGGAGGACGCGTATATCTTCATGCACGAGGGGCTGCCGATGGTCTATTCGGACGGCTTCAACCACAACCCGGGTGTCTCCGGATCCACGCCGATTGTTTCCTACGCGAACTATCTCGGCGAGTTTGGCGACAACTCCATGCCGGACATGATGTATCTGCACAACCAACTGGCTCGCGGCTATACTTGGCGGCGCTGGAGCGACCAGAATATCGCCGCCTTCGAGCGCTATGATTACCGCGAAGGCGTCAGCACCAACCAGTGGACGCAGGACGTGGTGCTGTTCGCGATGAACAACAACACCGGCAATCCCGGCGACGAATATTTCGTGGACAATGTTGATGATGTTTTGCCGTCCAGCTATGCCGTGCCCGCCGGCGCGAACGGCGACATGCAGGGGATGGCGGTGAATTTCCCCGTCGGGTCGGTGCTGCACCAGCTGGCGACTTCCACGCCCGGCTATAGCCGCACATTCCAGACCGTCACCGTCCGGCCGGCCGTGAGCACCCGGGCCGCCGCCGTGGCCAGCGGCGGCACCAGTGTTTATGTGGGCAGCCAGGTAATCCAGCCCGGCGGCGGCGCGATTGAGTTCATGATTCCCAGCGGCGGCTGGGTGATGTATGGCTACCAATGGCCGCAGCCGAGCCAGGCCAATCCTTCGACCAACGCGATCATCTTCCGGCAAGGCGGCGTCGAGGTGCCGCACATTACTGTCTATCGCACGGACGGCACGAATGGCGACACCAGCTACAACCCGACTTTTCCGTTCAAGATGCGCGGCAGCGTGGATGCCTACGGCAATGTCATCGGTGGCGTGAATTACTCCAACCTGACCTATGCGATTGACGTGCCGGTGGTGACGAACGCCAACTTTGACATCCTGGTCCGCAGCGACGCGTCCTCCGTGAACACGCTGGTGAAGCTGGATGGCGGCATTGACCTGAACAGCCAGATGGGGCTCGGCCCGTTGACCCAGACCGGCCTCGCCCCGACCAACTTTTTGGATTTGCGCGACAATCCGCCCGGCTATACGAATGATGTTTTTCTCGGCTACGAGCAGACGGCCTTCCAGTTCCGCAACGGGCCGGAGAAATTTGCGGCGCGGAATGTGGCCAGCAACACCGTGGTTTCGCTCGGCGCAGAAACGTATTATTACACCGTGGGCGGGACGGAATCGGTCGTCGCCGGCTCCGGCTATGGCGCGGGCATCACAAACCAGACGGTCAACTGGGTCTATCACAACCCGGATCTGACCAACACGGCGGAGCCGCCCTACAACACCGCCACGCAGCGCGTGCCGCTGGTTCCGGGCAACAACCAGCCGACGACGCTTTACATCAAGTCCGGCTACAAGTTCCAGGTCAACACCTGCTTCATCTACTACACCACGGACGGCTCGAATCCCGAAGGAGATTTTGGCATGGCCAAGGGGACAACCCAGATCATCCAGGCGCATTGGATGACGAATGATGTTGCCGACAACACGATTGACTGGTGGACCAACACCATTCCGGGCCAGCCCAGCGGCACGCAGGTGCGTTACAAGGTCGGGCTGTTCTCCGGCGGCAGCGTTTATTCCGGCCAGAGCATCGGGACGATTTCCGACGCCGAGCCACAAGGTTCCAAGCTCTTTGGCCTGACGCAAAACGCCATCACCAATTTCAATCCCACCACGGCCACCGTCTGGCTGCACAACGACTTGAACCCGGCGAATACAATCACCGGGTTGCAGCCCGGCTTCCATATCGTCCGCGCCCGGACCTTCCTGCCGCGCACCAACCAGTCGAGCGTGTATAACACCTTCCTGCAGACTTTTTATTATGATGGCGCTTTGCCGGGCGGCGTGATTGCCTATCCGTCCAACAGCAGCGCCATAACGCAGTCCGCCTACACGGTGGTCATCCGCGCGGACAGCACGGTGACGGGCGTGGACTGCAACATTCAGGAGAGTGTCACCAACAACTATGACATTTACACCGGCCAGACCAATGGCCTTGGCAATGACATCAGTGGCAATCCCATTTTCAAGGCGGCGACGGCGGTCACGCCGAACACCGGCTTGAGCGCGACCTATCCGAATTACCCGCAGGAATTCCGCTTCGTCTATACCAACGTCCCCAACAGCGGCACGGCGACAATCTATGTGCGGCTCAAGGATTATGCCACCGGCGTCTATACTAACCGCTACACGATGCTGACGGCGGCGGTCAACACGCTCGCGCCATCACAGGTGGTGCAGATTTCCAGCCCCGGCACTGACGGCGCGGTGGTGCCCGCCGGCCTGACCAGCACAAATATCTATGCGTGTTTCAGCCCGACCTTGATTGCGAGCGTCACCAATTTCACGGTCATCGTCAATTCCACCGTGCAACCGCAGTCCTCCTTTAGCTTGCGGAATACCGGGACCGCAATCTGCGGCAGCTCCCTGAAGGAACTGATTTTCACCTGGAACAGCCCGGCGCTGGGCAGCAACGTCATTCAGGTCATCTATACCAATGCCGTCACGCCCATCAGCGATACGCGCATGATTATCGTCACGCCGCCGCTGCAGATTACCGCCGTGGCCGTCAATAGCCAGCCGCTGCAGTGGGACAGCGCGCCGGGATTGAACTATCAGGTGCTGGCCACGACTAATCTGGCCCAGCCGTTCCAGCCCGTCGGCACGCCCATTCCGAGCCAGGGGGCGACGACCTCGTATTTCGACAACGACACAAACCAGAATTCGCAAAAATTCTTTGAGATTGAAATGGTGCCGTGACGCCGCCGGAAAAATAATTTCATGAAAACGTTTTTCATCGCCCGCTGGCGGCAGGCTTTCGGGTTGGCCGCCATGCTGCTGAATTTTAATTTTCACGCCGGGGCGGCGCTGGCCACCGCGTGGCACATTCCGGACAGCACGGAATTGGGTTTTAACATGCGCAATCCAGAATATGCCATCGGGACAAACACCACCGTCACCTTTTATACCGGCTTTTGGAAATACAACGGAGCCACGGAACTTGCCAACCAGACCGGTGGCACAATGTATTACAAGATGGCCGCGCAGACGAATTGGAGCAGCGCCGGCCTGATTTTTTCCAGCAACACCTCGGCCAACCAATACTGGCAGGTGTCGCTGAACACCTCCGCGTTCAGCGCCTACGATGTCGTGCAGTATTATTTTTTGCTGACCTTCGACGGCTTAAATGGCGTCACCAACACCTGTCTTTACAGCAGCAATAACATCAGCACCACCACCGGCTCGGCGAGCGTCGCCGCCGCCAGCCCGTATTCGTTTGCCATCACCAATGGTCTGCCCACCTCGCCGGTCCTGACGGTCAACGGCGCCAACGCCGACTACACCACTGAGCACCTGTTTGTGGACGAGGTGGCGGGAGGCTCGGTGCCCGTTTCAATTTCGTTCACGCCCGGCACCATCAACGTCACCGAGGCGGATGTCTATTCCAACTTGAACCGACGAAACCTCGCCACGCTGGCTACGACGGACTCCAACGGCGTGGCTTCCGAAGAAGGCATCGCTCCGCCGAACGGTAACTATCTCGCCACGGGCGACGACTCACATTATTACAAGGCCTACGCCATGACCAATCTTGGCGGCGGCCAGTATTCGCTGACACTCAATGCCACGAACTGTGGCGCGTATCGCCTGACCGCGCGCTATCAGGTGGCGGGCAACACCAACTGGTTCTGGTATGGCCTGCGCGACCATTGCATCGTCGTGACGCCGGCGCGGGCGCGCAACATCACGATGTATGAGCTGAACGCGATGAACATTGACGCGCAGGGCACGAACCAAAGCGACCGCAGCACGTTCACCGACTTGTATAACGGGCCCGGCTCGCGGCCTTACGACCCGGTGACAAACCGCTTCAATCTGACCTGTTTCCAAAATCTTGGCGTGAACTGGCTCTGGTTCCAGCCAATCCACCCGATTGGCGTTCAAAACCGCCTGATTGATCCAAACACGGGCCAGCCCTATGTGGTCGGCAGCCCGTATGACATTAAAAACTTCTTCCAGGTCAATCCGCTGTTGAGCAAGGCCAACACGCGCGCAGCGGCGATGCAGGAGTTCACCAATTTCGTGGCGGCGGCCAATGCTAATCACATCAACGTGATGCTGGACGAGCCGTTCGCCGACTGCGCTTGGGACTGCGAACTGGACACTGCCGGGACGAATTATTTTGCGCCCACCGCGCAGCCGACGGATCTGTTTGAAAACACGGAGGCGCGGTTCTTTTCACGCACCAATGAATACGACCAGCGCGGCTCCAGCGCCGCGAACGTCGCGGTGTCCCCAGACCGTTATGATTTCGGCAAGTGGGATGATGTTGCCCACATCTATTCCGGCCGTTATGCCGCGCTCGTGCCGAACTTGGCGCAGGAGAATAACTATACCAACGAAGGCGACTGGTTTGACACGAGCATCGGCGATGAAAACAGCACGGGCAGCGGCAACGGGCATTTCGACCACATCACGCAGAATGTCTGGCGCTATTTTTCCGACTGCCTGCTTTACTGGCTGGACCAGACCGGCTGCCCGAGCAACACGCCGCCGAACCTGACGGCCAACCTGGGCATCGGCGGGCTGCGCGCGGATTTCGGCCAGGGCCTGCCGCCGCAATGCTGGGAATACATCATTAACAAAGTCCGCACGCGCAAATGGGATTTTGTCTTCATGACCGAATCGCTGGATGGCGGCAATGTGACCTACCGTTCCAACCGGCATTTTGACGTGCTCAATGAAAATCTCGTTGACGACCTGCAATCTGCCGCCGTGGCGAGCGACTATCGCAACGACTTTGACGCGCGGCGTTCGGCTTACGGCCAGTCGCTGATTCTGCTTAACAATGTGTCGCACGACGAAACTAACTATGGCGATCCGTATCAGGCGCTCATCCGCTACATGGCCTGCAGCACGATTGACGGCGCGCCGATGGTTTTTTACGGGCAGGATCTCGGTATCTCGACGACCTTTGGCTTTGACGAATACCAGTTGAACTTCGGCAAGATGATCCCGAATTTCATGGTCTATAATGACCTCCAGCCAATTTGCACCAACCAGACTTTCGGCCTGCAGCAATTGAATCCGGTCTATGCCGCCATCAACCAGGCGCGCAACTTCAGCGCCGCGTTGAAGAGTTCCAACCGCTATTATCTCAACCAGACCGGCAGCGAGACGCCGCAGAATTCCATTTTCTCCGTGGCGAAATACCAGACGGCCAACGCTGCGCCGAATTTCTCCGACGTGGTGTTTGCGTTCACCACGCTCGATCGCAATAACTCGCAGACGGGGTTTTTTGACGTGAACATCACGCAGAACGGCGCGAACCTGTTTGGCATCCAGCCGAACCGGATTTACAATGTGAAGAATATTTCCGCCTACACCGCCGCCGATTGGAACCGCCGCAACTACTGGCTGTGGCCCACCAATATTGCCGGAAGCATTGGCGGCGTCGCCGGCAGCAATGTGCTCGCCAACGGCATCTATGTCGGGCTCAACCCGGTGCCGACCACCAACGCCGGCTGGACGAACGCGCCATTCGAGGCGCAGTATTTGAAGCTCTATGACGTGACGCCGCCGCCCGCGCTGTCAGCAGCGCCCGGCATTGGCTCGACTAACAACTATATCATGGGCAACACTGTCACCTTCAGCTGGCCCGCCGTCACCGATGTCCAAGGCGGCATCAGCGGCTACAACGTGAAGGTGGGCACGACCGCCGGCGGTGCGGATGTGACCAACGTCTTTGTCACCGGCACGTCGCTGACGGTGAGGGGCAGTTATGGCGCGCACCTTTACGCGACCGTGACGCCGGTCAACAATGCCAGCATCGCCAGCACCACCAGCACCACCAGCGCGGGCATCGCGCTGGTGAATCCGGCCTGGGTGCCGGTGGCGAGTATGGCGAGCCAGACTCTGTTGAACTGGTCCAGCGTCTCCGGCCAAGTATATCAGGTCTGGTCCACCACCAATCTGACGGTGCCGTTCACGGCCTATAGCGGGATGCTGACGGCGGCGGCACCGGCGCTCACCTTCACCAACAACCCGACGAATGCAGTCCAGTATTTCAAGGTCCAGTTGCTTCCCTGAAGGCGCACCGCACAAAGATGCGATGGCAGCCGCCGGCCGGTGTGGTAGAATTGAAATGTCACCCAAAGAACCACCGTGGAAAGCCTTGTTGCCAGATTAAGCGGACAGCCGGACTGCGGTTTAATGTTGCGGTGTTATTTAGTTCAGCCAACCCAAGAAAAACAAAACCTATGAAACCTCATCAGTCCTGCTCAAACCGGTTCGGAACCCTGACGGCTCTCCTCGCGACCTGCGGTCTGCTTACTGCATTGCCGGCGGTGCAGGCCAGCACCCAGGTTCAATGGATTGGCGGGAATGCCGTCGGCGATTTTAACTACACCGACAACTGGAATTGGGGCGGCAACCTGCCATCGTCGGGCTGGGGATATGAACTGCATTTTCTTTCCAAGAACAACTCCAGCCAGACCTCCATGTATTACAGCTGGGGGTGGGCGAGCTTTGATAACATCATTTATGACTCCGGCTTTCCTTCGGATCCGCTCAATGGCGGCGGCAACGGCATTGATTTCAACCAGAAGATTGAGAACGACAGTTATTCCCTGCAAACCATCAACATCCCCACGTCGGGAAATCAGGACGGCGCGGGCCATATCGAATTAAATCCGGTGAACGGCGATCTTACCCTCTTGCAGCCGGTGTATGACGACTATTCGTCGGAGTATCAAATCTGGGGCGGCAATTCAAAGATGCTTACCGTTGGCAGCGATCTGGTCGGCGGGGCTTCCGCCAAGACCGGGGTGGTTCTGACGGTTGAGGAATACAGCAAGGTCAAGCTTACCGCCGCCCAGACGTGGGGCGACAGCAGCCACGGCGTCAACATCAACCAGGGGGAATTTTGGTTTGACACGGGCGGCAGCCTCGCCAGCGCCAGCGTGCCCATCAAGGTCGGATTGGCCGACGGAAACGTGAGCAAGCTGTGGCTTTCAGTCCTGACCGGCGGAGTGACCTTGAACAACCCCATCACGGTGAACAACCAGTCTTCCGCCGCCGAAAAGACCGTCGGCGGGCTGAACACCAGCGGAACCAGCACCTTCAACGGCAGCCTCACGCTCAATGGCCAGGTCAATTTGAGTGCCGGCACCGGCGGCACGGTGGTCTTTGCCGGGCTAATCAGCGGCAGCGGGCAAAATGTGGTGGTCAACGGCTACCAGTTGCCGTTGTCCGGCGTGATTCAGATGAGCGCCACCAACACATACAGCGGCAACACCTATATTTCGGGTGGCACCTTGCAGTTCAACGCCACCGGCTCTGCTAACAACAGCCCCACCTTCTATCTGGGTGAAACCAGCGGCAGCCAGACTGCGACCCTGGCCTTGGGTGCGACCGGCGGCGGACAAAGCTTCACTAACGCGATCAATGTCCGCAGCGGTTCGACCGGTGCCAAGACCATCAGCAGTCTCGCCACCAGCGGCAACAGCACGCTTTCCGGTGGTGTGACTCTGGCGGACAACTTGATGGTTAGTTCGGCCAGCGGCGGCAACCTCGTCCTCAGCGGAATCATTGCCGGCACCGGTTATGGCCTAACGAACAATGGCTCCGGCACCTGCACGCTATCCAACGCGAACACTTACACTGGCAACACCGTCATTAGTGCCGGCACCCTGGCCTTGAGCGGCAGCGGTTCCCTTGCCAGCACGAACATCGTGGTGGCGGGCGGCGCGACCTTCAATGTGTCCGGCAAGAGCAGCGTGTTTGCGTTGGGCGCCAGCCAGATTTTGACCAACAGCGCGGTGGGCGCACTCCTCAACGGCACCAACCAGACCGGTTCTGGCACGGTGTCGCTGGTCTATGACGGGGCGAATCCCTCCTTCATCATGACCAATGGCGGTATGGTGTTGTCTGCTTCGACTACTTTCAAGATCAACAACACAGGCTCGACCTTGGCCCCGGGCAGTTACAAGATTATCGCTAAGGCCACGTCCGGCAATGTGGGTTTGGTGGTTGGCACCGTCACCAGTTCAGTGACTGTAGTTGGCGGCCCTAGTGCCGGGACCCCTTCGCTCTCCATCGTGAACGGGGAGCTTTGGCTTACTGTGGGCGGCACCTCGACTTGGAGCTATAGCGGATCGTCATTCACTTACAATGGTCTGGCGCAGACGCCGACCATTGGCTTAAGCGGCTCAACTGCGGCGAAGACGACGAACTATGTCGGCACCGGCGCAACCAGTTATACGAGCGTGAACGCACCGACCAACGCGGGCACCTATTATGTGTCGAACACGGTGGCGGCTGATGCCAACTACTTTGGAGCCACCAACAGCCAGGCTTTCACCATCGGCCAGGCGATCTCGACGGCGACGCTGGCGGTGAATAATTCGCCGGTGACTTATAATGGCTTGGGTCAGACGGCGACGGTAGGCATCACCGCGAGCAACACGGCGGGGACGGTGACCAGCATCCTGACGGGCGGGCAGGCGACGCAGACCAACACCGGCACTTACAGCGTGACGGCGACCTTTGTGCCGAACAACCCGAATTACACGACGCTGACAGGCCTGTCGGCCGGCAGCTTCACCATCGGCCCGGCGGCGCCGGTCATATCCTGGGGCAATCCGTCAGATATATCCTACGGCACGGCGTTGAGCGGAACCCAGTTGAATGCGACGGCGGGCGGCGTGGCGGGTGCCTTTGTTTACACGCCGGCCAGCGGCACGGTGCTGGGCGCGGGCAACGCGCAGACGTTGAGCGCGCAGTTCACGCCGACGGACACGAATAATTACAGCACGCCGGCGCCCCAGACCGTGAGCATCAATGTGGATCCGGCCAGCCTGACCATCACGGCGAACAGCACCAGCAAGACTTATGGACAGAACCTGGCTTTTGCCGGAACGGAATTTGCCGCCAGCGGTCTGACCAATGGCGACAGTGTCAGCGGCGCCACCCTGACAAGCGCCGGGGCGACGAACACGGCCACGGTCGGCAGCTATGTCATTGCCGTGACCAACGCGGCGGGCGGCGGATTGACGAACTACACCATCAGCTATGTTGCCGGCAGCCTGACGGTGAACCCGCTGGTGGCGGCTTTGTCCGGCACGCGGGCGTATGACGGGACGACCAATGCGGCGGGAGCCAGTCTTACCGTGACGAATGTCGTGAACGGTGACACGGTGACGTTGGGCGGCACCGGCGGACTGGCCAGCGCGGATACCGGAACCAATGCGCTTACGTCTTTCGGCACTTTGAGCTTGGACAACGGTGCGGGCACGAACTACACGCTGGCCGGCGCGGCCGGTGCAATGATTATTACGAACACGCCGCTGGTCATTACGGCGAACGACGACAGCAAGACCTATGATGGCACAGCCTACACCACCAACAACGGGGTGACCTATGTCGGATTTGTGAACGGCGAGACCAACACAGACTTGACCGGCAGCCTGACCTTCGCCGGCACATCGCAGGGGGCGACGACAGTGGGCAGTTATCTTATCACGCCTAGCGGCTACAGTTCGGCCGACTATCTTATCAGCTATGTGAGCGGCACGCTGACTGTCAGCCAGGCGACGCCGGTGATTAACACGCCGCCGACGGCCAGCACCATCACCTATGGCCAGACGCTGGGCGATTCGACCTTGAGCGGCGGTTCGGCCACGCCCTCGGGCGGACTCTTCACCTTCACCGCGTCGAATACCGTGCCGCCGGTGGGCACGGCTGAGTATAGCGTGACTTATGCGCCGACAGATACGATCGACTACACGAACGCCACCACCACGGTGAGCGTGACGGTCAATCCGGCCTTCACGCCCAGCACGAACGCGTATCTGGCGGCGCTGGTGTTCAGTCCGAGCGCGGGCTTCGCACCGGCCTTCACGTCGAACGTGCTGACGGGTTACAATGCGACGAACGCCTATGGCGACACGCCGACGGTGACGGTGACCAACGCGGATGCGACGGCGACGAACACGCTGATCGTGAACGGCGTCTCGCTGGGCATCCTGACCAATGAAGTGGCGAGCGTCCCGCTGACGTTGGGCGTCGGCTCCACGAACGTGGTGCAGGTGCAGGTGGTGTCGCAGGATTTGTCGGTAACTAACCTCTATGTGGTGGACGTGACGCTGCTGCCGCCGCCGCTGAGCACGAACGCACTGCTGGCGAGCCTGGCGCTGACGCCGGCGGGAACCTTGTCTCCGGCATTTGACCCCGGCACGACGAGTTACAATGCGACGAACACCTATGTGAACAACCCGGTGACGGTGGCGGCGACCAGCGCGGACGCGAACGCGACGCTGGCGTTGAACCTCAACGGCACCGGCTATGGGTCGGCGGTGACGAACAGCCTGTCGGTCAGCGGCAACACCCTGGTGCTGCCGGCGAACACGGTGGCGGTGCGGGTGGTATCGCA
>Ga0182016_10003065_pt1 | contig 19295 bp, 12 predicted proteins | sample 712S2MmetaG_FD_120491 | JGI IMG/M metagenome (GOLD analysis project Ga0182016, IMG submission 120491) | Permafrost microbial communities from Stordalen Mire, Sweden - 712S2M metaG | ecosystem: Environmental > Terrestrial > Soil > Wetlands > Permafrost | place: Sweden: Stordalen | collected...
GCTATCTCGGCGAGGGCGTGACCCACGCCCCGAGCGACCCCAACGCCGTCCTCGTCGTCGTCAACCTCGACCCCACCTACGAGCAGTCGGGCATCCTCGAGCTCGACCTCGCCGCGCTCGGGCTCGATCCCGGCCGGCCCTTCGACGTCCACGACCTCCTCACCGACGCCCACTACCAGTGGCAGGGGCCCTCGAATTTCGTTCGCCTCGACCCGAGCGGGGTCCCCGCCCACATCTTCCGGGTGCACCACCCGGAGAAGGCCGGGGCGAAGCGGTGAGCGCCACACGCACCGCACCGACCGTGCCCGTCGGGGAGGTCGCGCACTGGTACAAAGACGCCGTCTTCTACGAGTGCCATGTGCGGGCGTTCCGAGACAGCGACGGCGACGGGATCGGCGACTTCCGGGGCCTGATCGAGAAGCTCGACTACATCCAAGAGCTCGGCATCACCGCCATCTGGCTGCTGCCCTTCTACCCCTCGCCGCTGCGCGACGACGGCTACGACATCTCGGATTACCGCCAGGTCCACCCCTCCTACGGGACACTGCGCGACTTCCGGCTCTTCTTGCGCGAAGCGCACCGCCGCGGGCTGAAGGTCATCACCGAGCTGGTGCTGGCACACACCTCGGACCAGCACCCCTGGTTCCAGCGGGCGCGCCAGGCGCGCCCCGACAGCGTCCAGCGTGACTTCTACGTCTGGAGCGACACCCCGGACCGCTTCGCCGAGGCCCGCGTCATCTTCAAGGACTTCGAGACGTCCAACTGGACCTTCGACGCCGAGGTGGGGGCGTACTACTGGCACCGTTTCTATTCGCACCAGCCGAGCCTCAACTACGACAACCCGGCCGTGCGCCAAGCCATGTTCGACGTGGTCGACTTCTGGCTGTCGATGGGCGTCGACGGGCTCCGGCTCGACGCCGTGCCGTACCTCTACGCGCGCGAGGGCACGTCGTGCGAGAACCTCCCCGAGACCTTCGCGTACTTGCGCGACCTGCGGGCCCACATCGACGAGCACTTCGGGGACCGCATGTTGCTCGCCGAGGCCAACCAGTGGCCAGAGGACGCCGTCGCCTACATGGGGGAGGGCGACATGTGCCAGATGGCCTTCCACTTCCCGCTCATGCCGCGCATGTTCATGGCGGCGCGCCAGGAGGACCGCTTCCCGATCGTCGACATCCTGGCCGAGACGCCGCCGACCCCGCCGGACTGCCAGTGGGCGCTGTTCTTGCGCAACCACGACGAGCTCACCTTGGAGATGGTGACCGACGAGGAACGCGACTACATGTACCGCGTCTACGCCCAGGACCCACAGGCCCGGATCAACGTCGGCATCCGGCGCCGCCTTGCCCCCCTCCTCGGCAACGACCGCAACATGATCGAGATGATGAACGGGCTGCTGTTCTCGCTCCCGGGGACGCCCATCGTCTACTACGGCGACGAGATCGGGATGGGCGACAACATCTATCTCGGCGACCGCAACGCGGTGCGCACGCCGATGCAGTGGGACAGCGACCGCAATGCCGGCTTCTCGCGCGCCAACCCCCAGCGCCTCTTCCTGCCCGTGGTCATCGATCCCGAGTACCACTCCCAGGCGGTCAACGTCGAGGCCCAGGACGAGAACCCCAACTCGCTCCTGTGGTGGATGAAGCGCCTCATCGGCCTGCGCAAGCGCTACCACGCGTTCGGACGCGGCTCGCTCGAGCTGCTGCGGCCGTCGAACCGCAAGGTGCTCGCCTTCCTGCGCCGTTACGAGGACGAGCTCATCTTGGTGGTCGTGAATCTGAGCCGCTTCGTCCAGAGTGTCGAGCTCGACCTCGGCGAGTTCCGCGGGTCGGTCCCCGTCGAGCTCTTCGGCAACACCCCCTTCCCCGCGGTCGGCGACCTGCCGTACTTCATCACTCTCGGCCCACACGGCTTCTACTGGTTCGCGCTCGAGTCCGAGCCGTCCGCACCGGTACGCCCGAGGGGCACCTTCAGCGTGCGCAACTCATGGGAGAGCCTCTTCACCGGCCCCGACGTCCGCAAGCTCGAGGCATACCTCGCGAGCTACATTCCCGAGCGGCGCTGGTTCACCGACAAGCAGCGCCAGGTGACCTCGGTCAGCGTTGTCGAGACGGTCTCGCTCCCAGCGCGCCGGGCCCGAAGCGAGCCGCCGAGGGCGGTGTTCTGTGTCGTCCAGGTCGAACTCGACTACGGGAGCGCGGAGCGCTACTCGCTGCCGCTCGCCTACGCGTCGGGTGCCGACGCCGAAGAGCTCGCCCGCTGGAAGCCCGAGTCGATCGTGGCCGACCTGCGCGTGGACGGTACCGACGGCCTGCTCTATGACGCCATCTATGACCCCGCCTTCTCCTGGGACATCGTGGGTCTGCTCACCGGGCGCCGGCCCGCCCAGGGCTCAGGCGGCGCGCTGGCCGGCGTGCCGGCCGAGAACTTCCGCCGGCTGCGCCGGCAAATCCCCCCCGACACGACGCCGGCCCCCATCGCCGCGGAGCAGTCGAACAGCTCGGTGGTCTTCGGCGAGGCGGCCATCATCAAGTTCATCCGGCGCTTCGAAGAGGGCGTCCACCCCGGCGTCGAGATGGGCAGGTTCTTGGGCGAGCGGGCGCGGTTCGCCCACGCCCCACGCGTCGGGGGCTCCATCGAGTTCCGGGCCGACCCGCCCTCCACCGAGGTCGTGACCGTCGCGTCGCTCGAGGAGTACGTGGCAAACGAGGGTGACGGCTTCAACTACGTGGTCGACGCCTTGCGCCACGGGCTCGAAGAGGCCCTGGCCCACCCGGGCGTCGAAGAGCTCCACACCATGCCCCCGGCCCGCCTGCTCGACGTCGCATCGACCGACCTCGAGCCCGGCCACCTGCTTGTCGGGCCCCACCTCGAATGGGCGACGCTGCTCGGCCGGCGCACGGCGGAGCTGCACCTCGCCCTTGCTTCTGATCCGAGCGACCCGGCCTTCGCGCCCGAGCCGCTCACCGGCATGGAACGCCAGGCCGCCTACCACGGTGCGCGCAGCCTCCTCAAGCGCACGTTCCGCCAGCTGCGCAGCATGCCCGACTGCTCGGCCACCGTGACCGAGGTCATCAAGCGCGAGGGCGAGATCGGCCAGCACCTCCGGGTCATGAGCTCGATGAAGATGGATGTCTCGCGCATCCGCTGCCACGGCGACTACCACCTCGGCCAGGTGCTGTGGACCGGGAAGGACTTCGTCATCATCGACTTTGAAGGAGAGCCCACCCGCTCGATCGGGCACCGCCGCATCAAGCGGCCGGCGTTCGTCGACGTCGCCGGGATGATCCGTTCCTTCCACTACGCCTCGCGCACCGCTGCGATCCGGCTCTCCCGGGACCTCGAGACCTCGGTGGACGCGGACCTGAGCTCCTGGCTGACCATCTGGTACCGATGGGTGTCGGGCACCTTCCTGGCCAGCTACCTACAAGAGGCCAAGGGCGCCCCGTTCCTCGGCACCGACGAGCAACTGGGCGCGCTCCTCGACTTCTACCTGCTGGAGAAAGCCATCTTCGAGCTCGGCTACGAGGCCAACGCCCGGCCCGAGTGGGTCGACATCCCCGCCGAGGGGGTCCTCGACATCCTGGGGGAACGGTGAGCGCAACGCCGGAACGACGAGAGACGCCACGCCCGAGCACCGAGCTCGCCACCCTGGCCGAGGCGTGGGGGGTGGTCACGTCGTATGAAGGCGTCGACGGCGCGGAGCACGAGGCGTCGCCCGAGACATTGGTGGCGGTGCTCGGGGCGCTGGGCGCGCCGATCGACTCGCCCGGTGGCGCCACCGAGGCGCTGCGGAGCCAGGCGGCGACCGAGTGGCGCGCCCTCGAGCCGGTGCTCGTCCACGACGTCCGTCACCCGAAGGACCTGGTGATCGAGCTGCCCGCCCACGTCCATCCGAGCGACGGCTGGCAGGTCCTCGAGCTCGAGGACGGGTCGGTCCAGCGCGAGCGGCTCAGCTCGGCGATCGCCCGCCCGATCGGGACCCTGACGCGCGACGGGCGCCGACTCAGCACCTACCAGCTCCGGCTCGGCGCATCGACGCCCGACCTGCCGACGGGCTACCACCGCCTGCGCTTCGAGGCGCCGGGCGTGGAGGCCGAGAGCCTGCTGATGGTCGCGCCGCGCTGCCCCCAGCCGACGAGGGGCTGGGGGGCGTTCCTGCCGCTGCATGCCCTGCGCACCGACGCGGACGCCGGCGTCGGTCGCTACGGCGACCTTGCAGCGCTCGCCCGCTGGGTGAAGGGCCTCGGCGGCCAGCTTGTCGGCACGCTGCCCCTCTACCCGGCCCACCTGCACGAACCCGTCGACCCGAGTCCCTACCTCCCGGTCACGAAGCTGGCCTGGAACGAGCTCTACGTGGACCCGACCTCCTTGCCCGAGCTCGAGATCGCCCCGGCGGCCGTCGCCCTGCTCGAGTCCGACGACATCCGCCGGGCCATGACGGCAGCCCGCCAGTCGGTGCTCGTCGACTACCCGGCGGTCATGGCCACGACGAGGAGCGTCCTCACCGCCTTGGCCGAGGCCCTCTTCGAGCACGGGGGCGCCCGCCGCCAGGCGCTCGAAGACTGGGTGGGCGCCCACCCCGAGATCGCGCCCTACGCGCGCTTCCGTGCAGCCGACGAGGTGGCCGGTGCCGGCGAGACGTCCTGGCGCAGTGCGGGTACGCGGGAGGTGCCATCTGAGCTGGTCGACACCGCCGCCGAGCGGTACTACCTCTACGCCCAATGGGTGGCGGCCACCCAGCTCGCGGCCACCGGCGTGGCCCAGGGCACGGCCGGCCTGTATCTCGACATGCCCATCGGGGTGCACCCGTCGGGCTTCGACCCGTGGTGGGAGCCCGAGTCCTTCGCCGCGTCCGTGCGCGGGGGCGCCCCGCCCGATTCCTTCTTCGAGGCGGGCCAGGACTGGGGATTCCCGCCGCTGCACCCGATCGGCATCCGGTCGAGCGAGTACCGCTACGTCATCGCCATGCTGCGTCACGCGTTCAGCCGGGCCGACGCGCTGCGCATCGACCACGTCATGGGACTCCACCGCTTGTACTGGATTCCCGGCGAGCTCGACGCTCGGCATGGCGCCTACGTCCGCTACCGCGACGAGGAGCTGCGCGCCGTGGTGGCCATCGAGGCCGCCAGGAAGGGCGCAGCGGTGATCGGCGAGGACCTCGGCACGGTCGACGAGGCGGTGCGCGCCGACATGACCGCCGACGGGATGCTGCGTTCGTGGGTGTTCCAGTTCGAGGCGAGCGCCGAGGACCCGCTGCCCGCCGAGCCCGAGCGGGCAATGGCCTCCTTCGGGACCCACGACCTTCCCCGCTTCGCCGCATTCTGGAACGGCCTCGACATCGACGAACGGGCGAGTCGTGGTCTGGTCGACGCCGAGGACGCGGCGCGCGAGCACGAAGGGCGCACCGCGCTGCGCACGGCCCTGCTCGAGTCGCTGGCCCACCGTCAGGCCGACGGCGACGGCGCCCCCGAGGCCGCACCGCCGGCAGCAGCACCGTCCGAGGAGCTCGGCGTGCTGTGTGCGTGCCTCGAGCACATGGCCGAGGGCGATGCCCGCCTCATGCTGGTCGACCTCGAGGACCTCTGGGGGGAGCGACGCCCGCAGAACCGGCCGGGCACCGGAGCCGAGGCGTCGAACTGGCGCCGCCGCAGCGAGAAGTCACTGGCCGAGATCGAGTCCGACCCGTTCGTCGCCGAGGTCCTCGGGGCCGTCGGCGAGCGCCGGCGGCGACACGCAAGCCACCAGCCCCGGCTGGTCTTCGGGAAAGTCCCCGGCGTCCGGCGCCCCGGAGCGGGGGAGGCGCAACGATGACGATCGAGAAGGGCAGCAAGGCGCCGGCCTCGCAGCTCACCACCGACGACCTCTACTGGTTCAACGAGGGCACCCACCGGCGCCTCGGCGAGAAGCTCGGGGCCCACCGGCGTGACGACGGCGAGGGCACCCACTTCGCGGTGTGGGCGCCCAACGCCACCGCCGTCTCGGTGATCGGGGACTTCAACGGTTGGCACGACGACGTCCACGTGCTCGACGCCTTCGGGGGGTCGGGGATCTGGGAGGGGACCGCACGTGAGGCGGCCATCGGTGACGTCTACAAGTTCGCCATCTTCGACGCCGAAGGGACCCGCCACGAGAAGGCCGACCCCTTCGCCTCCTACGCCGAGGAGGCACCCCGCACCGGATCGGTGGTTTGGGACCTCGCCTACGACTGGCACGACGCGGACTGGATGGCCGGGCGCAAGGCGACGGTGGCCCTCGACGCGCCGATGACCACCTACGAGGTCCACCTCGGGAGCTGGCGCCGCGCCTTCGAGGAGCCCGGTCGCCTCTTCAGCTACGAGGAGATCGCCCCCCAGCTGATCGAGCACGTGCTCGCGATGGGCTTCACCCACATCGAATTCCTGCCCCTCATGGAGCACCCCTTCTACGGTTCGTGGGGCTACCAGGTGACGGGCTTCTTCGCCCCGACGAGCCGCTACGGCACGCCCCAGCAGTTCATGGGGCTGGTCGACCAGCTCCACCAGGCCGGCATCGGGGTCATCCTCGACTGGGTCCCCTCGCACTTTCCGACCGACCCCCACGGCCTGGCCCTCTTCGACGGCACCCACCTCTTCGAGCACGCCGACCCCCGGATGGGCTTTCACCCCGACTGGAACAGCCTGATCTTCAACTACGGCCGCCACGAGGTGCGCGCCTTCCTCGCGTCGTCGGCAGAGCAGTGGCTGGGCACCTATCACGCCGACGCCCTGCGGGTCGACGCGGTGGCGTCCATGCTCTACCGCGACTACTCACGCAAGGCAGGCGAGTGGCTGCCCAACGAGCACGGCGGGCGCGAGAACCTAGAAGCCGTCTCCTTCCTCTGCCAGCTCAATGCCGGCATCTACGCGGACCACCCCGACGTCCAGACCATCGCCGAGGAGTCGACGGCGTGGCCCGGCGTCTCGCACCCGACCGACGTCGGGGGCCTCGGCTTCGGCCTCAAGTGGGACATGGGCTGGATGCACGACACCCTCGAGTACTTCGCCCAGGACCCGATCTACCGGCGCTACCACCACGGCGAGCTGACCTTCCGATCGATCTATGCCTTCACCGAGAACTTCGTCCTGCCGCTCTCCCACGACGAGGTCGTCCACGGCAAGGGCTCCATGCTCAACAAGATGCCCGGCGACGAATGGCAGCAGTTCGCCGGCCTCCGGCTCCTCTACGGCTACCAGTACTCGCTTCCCGGCAAGAAGCTGCTCTTCCAGGGCGACGAGTTGGGCACGCGCGCCGAGTGGAACCACGACGAGGGCCTCGACTGGGGGCTGCTCGAGAACGGGGCGAACGCGGGGCTCGCCCGATGGGTGGGCGACTTGAACAGGCTGGTGCGTGCCCACGGAGCGCTCCATGAGCTCGACGTGGACCCGGCCGGCTTCGAGTGGGTGCTCGCCGGTGACGCCGACATCAGCGTGCTCGCGTATCTGCGCCGGTCCAAGGCCGGAGAGCCGGTGCTCGTGGTGTGCAACTTCACCCCCGTCCCGCGCCACAACCTGCTCGTCGGGGTGCCCTCCGACGGCCTGTGGCACGAACTGGTCAACAGCGACGCTGCCATCTACGGCGGCAGCGGCCAGGGCAACATGGGCGGCGTCGTGGCCCAGCCCGTCCCCTGGCACGAGAGCCCCCACACGTTGACGGTGACCGCCCCGCCCCTCGGGTGCGTGGTCTTCAGCCGCGAGGACCCGCGATGAACCCACACCGCTGGGAGCTGGGCGGCGTGCCCGCACTGCCGGCGGGCAGCCCGCGACTCGGTGCGGTCCCGCTCGGGGACCAACGGTGCTCCTTCGTCGTGTGGGCGCCCTCGGCGAGCGAGGTGGCGGTCGTCGTTGAAGGCGGCAAGACGGTCGCCCTGTTCCCCGCGGCCCATGGCTACTTCGCCGGCGTGGCGGAGCACTGCCCCCCCGGGTCTCGCTATCGCTACTTGCTCGACGGCACCGCCCTCGCGGACCCGGCGTCGCGCTCGCAGCCCGACGGTGTGGCCGGTCCCTCCGAGGTGGTCGAGCCCTGGGCGTTCGAGTTCGGTACCAGCGACTTCGTGGCGGCCCCCCTCGCCGAGAGCGTGCTCTACGAGCTCCACGTCGGCACGTTCACCGCCGGGGGGACCTTCGACTCGGCCATCGACGAGCTCGACTCGCTCGTCGAGCTCGGGGTCACCGCCGTCGAGGCGATGCCCATCGCCCAGTTCTCCGGCACGCGCAACTGGGGCTACGACGGGGTGTTCCCCTTCGCCGCCCAGCACTCCTACGGCGGCCCCGCGGCGTTTTCCCGCTTCGTCGACGCCTGCCACCGTCGCGGCCTCGCCGTCGTGCTCGATGTCGTCTACAACCACATCGGACCCGAGGGAGCGGTGCTGAGCGCCTTCGGCCCCTACTTCACGGACCGCTACGCCACGCCATGGGGCGAGGCGGTCAACGTCGACGGGCCGACGTCGGACCCTGTGCGGCGCTACTTCATCGAGAACGCCCTCTCGTGGTTCCGCGACTTCGGCCTCGACGGCCTGCGCCTGGATGCCATCCACGGGATCGTCGACCCGACCGCCACACCCTTTTTGGCCGAGCTGGCCGACGCCACCGCCGAGCTGGCCCAGGTGCTCGGCCGCCCGCTGTGGCTGATCGCCGAGAGTGCGGACAACAACCCGAAGGTGGTCACCGCGCGCTCGGCGGGGGGACTCGGGATGGACGCGCAGTGGAACGACGACTTCCACCACGCCCTCCACGCCGTGCTCACCGGCGAGCGGCTCGGCTACTACGGCGACTTCGGCGAGGTCGACCAGCTTGCCCGGGCCATCAGCCAGGGCTTCTGCTACCAGGGCGAGTACTCGGCGTACCGCCGGCGCCGCCACGGCGCGCCGTCGGTCGGCGTCGAACCCGGGCGTTTCGTGATCTTCTCGCTCAACCACGACCACGCTGGCAACCGGCCCCGCGGCGAGCGGTTGGCCAGCCTGGTCGACGCCGCGCGCCTGCGCCTCGCTGCGGTGCTCGTCCTGTGCTCGCCGGGCGTGCCGCTCCTGTTCATGGGCGAGGAGTACGGAGAGACCTCGCCCTTCCCGTATTTCGTCGACCATGCCGACCCCGTCCTCTTGGACCGCGTGCGGCGCGGGCGTGCCGAGGAGATGGTCTCCTACGGATGGGATGAGGAGCCGCTCGACGCCACCGCGCCGTCGACCTTCGATGCCGCCGTCCTCACGCGCGACGCGAGCGACCCCGAGCGCGCGGCCCTCACCTCGCTCTACCGTCGGCTTCTGGCGCTGCGCCGCAGGCACCCTGCGCTCACCCGCTCCACTCGCCACGCCAGCACCGCCAAGACGAACGGCGGGGTGCTCACCATCGAGCGCCACGCCCCCGCCGAACACCTGGTCGCCCTGTGCAACATGACGGCGGCCAGCGTCGAGGTGTCGCTCGCCAACGAGCGAGCGCTGCACCGACTGATCGACTCGACCGACCCCGCACTGGGCGGCAGCGGCGAGCGGCCCGTCGAGACGCTGAGTGCCGATGCGTCGGCCAAGGCCACCATCTGCCTGGCAGGATTCGGCTTCGTTGTCTATTCGACCAAGCAGGAGGACTGAGCATGCGCGTCTGGCCCGGGCGGTCGCACCCACTCGGGGCGACATGGGACGGCGAAGGGGTCAACTTCGCCATCTTCTCGGAGCACGCGACGGCCGTCGAGCTGTGCCTGTTCGAACACCCCGACGACGAGAAGCCGAGTGCGGAGATCCAGATGCCCGTCGCCACCGACCGGGTCTGGCACGCCTATCTGCCCGACGTGCGACCGGGTGCGCTCTACGGCTACCGGGTGAGCGGGCCCTACGAGCCCGAGCAGGGGCACCGCTTCAATCCGTCCAAACTGCTGATCGACCCCTACGCGAAGGCAGTGAGCGGCGGGATCCGGTGGAGCGACGAGCTGTTCGGCTACACCATTGGCGACCCGGCCGAAGACCTCTCCTACGACAACCGGGACTCGGCCAGCGGGATGCCGAAGTGCCTGGTGGTCGACTCGGCATTCACCTGGGGCGACGACCGAAGGCCCCTCACCCCGCTCAACCGCAGTGTCATCTACGAGTGCCACGTGCGCGGCATGACGATGCTGCACCCCGGTGTCCCCGAGCATCTCCGGGGCACCTACCTGGGCCTCGCCTCCGATGCGATCATCGACCACCTGCTCGGCCTCGGCGTGACCGCCGTCGAGCTCATGCCGGTGCACCAGTTTGTGGCCGACCGCTACCTGGTGGAGCGGGGCCTCACCAACTACTGGGGCTACAACTCGATCGCCTTCCTGTCGCCCCACGTGGGCTATGCCACCGGCGGGCTCGGCCAGCAGGTGAGCGAGTTCAAGTCCATGGTCCGGACCCTGCACCGCGCCGGGCTCGAGGTCATCTTGGACGTCGTCTACAACCACACCGGCGAGGGCAACCAGATGGGCCCCACCCTGTCGCTGCGCGGCATCGACAACGCCGTGTACTACCGGCTCATGCCCGACGACCCCCGCTACCACCTGGACTTCACCGGGACGGGCAACAGCCTCAACATCCTGCACCCGCGCGCCATGGCCCTCATCATGGACAGCCTGCGGTACTGGGTGACCGACATGCACGTCGACGGCTTCCGCTTCGACCTCGCACCGGTGCTCGTGCGCGGGTACGAGGCGGGCCAGCCCAGCGCCTTCTTCGAGATCATCCAGCAGGACCCCGTCCTCTCGGAGGTGAAGCTGATCGCCGAACCGTGGGACATCGGTCCCGACGGCTACCAGCTGGGCCGCTTCCCCCCGGGGTGGTCGGAGTGGAACGGCGCGTTCCGTGACTCCGTGCGGCGGTTCTGGCGCGGCGACCCCGGGCAGGTGCCCGAGCTGGCGTCGCGTCTCACCGGCTCGAGCGACATCTACGCCCCGAGCGGGCGCCGCACCTACGCGAGCGTCAATTTCGTCACCTGCCATGACGGCTTCACCCTCACCGACCTCGTCAGCTACGAGCAACGCCACAACGAGGCCAACGGCGGGGACAGCAACGACGGTGCCCAGGAGAACAACAGCCGGAACTGGGGCGTCGAGGGGCCGTCGGAGTCGGTGACCGTCGCGCGCATGCGCGACCGCATGAAGCGCAACTTCCTCACCACCCTCATGTTCTCCCAGGGCGTCCGCATGCTGCTCGGCGGCGACGAGAACGGGCGCACGCAGCTCGGCAACAACAACGCCTACTGCCAGGACAACGAGATCGGCTGGGTCAACTGGGACATCGACGAGGGGGGCGAGGCGCTCTGTGACTTCACCGCCGAGCTCATCTCGATCGTCGGGTCGAACCCCATTCTGCGCCGGCGCGACTTCTTCAGCGGCAAGCCCGAGTCGGGCAACGAGAAGGATGTGACTTGGATCCGCTCCGACGGCCACGAGATGACCGAGGAGGACTGGAGCGACCCGGAGAACCGCACCATAGGGATGCTGCTCGACGGCCAGGCGGCCGACGAGATCGACTTCCGGGGGCGGCGCTCGCCGCGGGCCGACACCATCTTGTTGCTCTTGAACGCGAGCACGCGCTCGCGCTCCAACACGCTGCCCCACTTGGACCGGCCCGGTCGCTGGGAGGAACTCTTGAACACGGCGCGCCCGGGGGCGGGCCGCAGGCTCGTGCGCTCGACGGCGGTCAACCTGGTCGCCCACTCGAGCCTGCTGCTGCGCCACGACGAACGACTCGGAGGGTGAGCCCGCCTCGGCGCCGGCCCGCCCACCTGGGCTCGACCTACCGGCTCCAAGTCCATGGACTCGGGTTCAAAGGGGCGACAGAGCTGGTCGAGTACCTCAGCGCGCTCGGCATCGAGACCCTCTACCTCGCGCCCGTGTTGCGTGCCGAGGGGGGGAGCACCCACGGCTACGACGTCGTCGACCCGACCGAGCTCGACCCGGCCCTCGGCACACGGGACGAGTTCGCCGCGCTCGAAGCCGCCCTCGCCGAGCGCGCCATGGGGCTCCTCCTCGACATCGTGCCCAACCACATGGCCGCCTCCGTGCACAATGCGTGGTGGTGGGATGTGCTCGCCAACGGGGAGTCGTCGGCCTTCGCCCACTTTTTCGACGTCGACTGGGAGGCACAGGAAGGCAAGGTCCTCCTGCCGGTGCTCGGTGCACCGCTCGGCGAGGTCCTGGCCGAGGGCACCCTCACGCTGGCCGAGGGCGCCGGGGGCACCGAGCTCGCCCACTTCGAACAGCGCTTCCCGCTCGCCGCAGGGAGTGCCCACCTGCTCGACGAGCTGCGCGGCCCGCGCGGGGACCGGCGCCGCCGCGCCGTCGAAGCCCTCCTCGACGCCCAGCACTACCGCCTCTCGTATTGGCGACTCGGGCGGGACGAGGGCAACTACCGGCGCTTTTTCGACATCGACACGCTCGTCGGCCTGCGCATCGAGGACCCGGCCGTCGTCCGTGCCACCCATGCCCTGGTGCTCGAGTTGGTCGCCGACCCGGTTGTGGTCGGCGTGCGCGTCGACCACGTCGATGGCCTGGCCGACCCGGCTGGCTATCTCGGCACGCTGCGCACGCTGCTCGGGCGGCGCAGCGCGGGGGCGGGGGACCCCGTGGTACTGATCGAGAAGATCCTCGGCCCAGGGGAGCGGTTGCCGGGCGCGTGGGCAACCGACGGGACCACGGGCTACGAGTTCGCCGACTGGGCCGGCTCGCTCCTGGTCGACCCGACCGGCCTCGACCTGCTCGCCGCGGGCTCGGCCGAGCTGGCCGGCGGCACACCGTTCTTCGCCGAGCTCGCCCTCGAGGCAAAACGCGAGGTCCTCGCCACCCTCTTCCCCGGCCAGGTGCGACGCCTGGCCCGGCTGGCCCGCACGCTCGCCGAGCTCGATGGCCACCTCGACCTGGCCGAGGCCCGCTTCGCCGCGGCCATCGCCGAGCTGGTTGCCAACCTCGACGTCTACCGTATCTACGCCGACGAGGAGGGGGCCTCGGCGGAGGACCGGGGCCGCCTGGAACGGGCGAGCGAGCTTGCCGGGGCCTCACTCGATGCCGAGGAGCGGCGCGCCGCCCGGGCGCTCGTCGGGTGGCTCGTGGGCGGGGCGGTCACAAAAGTGCAGCGGGGCTGGCCACTCCTCGAGTTGCGCCGCCGCTTCTCGCAGCTGAGCGGGGCCGTGGCCGCCAAGGGCGTGGAGGACACGGCCCTCTACCGCTACGACGGCTTGCTGGCAGTCGCCGAGGTGGGGGAGGAGCCCGGGCGCCGCCCGCTGGAGCCGGCCGAGTTCCTCGCCGCCATCGCCGCGCGCGAGGTGTGGCCCCGCTCGCTCAACGCGCTCAGCACGCATGACACGAAGCGCTCGGGGGACGTGCGCGCCCGGCTCGCGGTGCTCTCTGAGGTGCCCGAGCGCTGGCTGGCGCAGGTGCAGCGCTGGCACGACGCGCTCGGTTCGAGCGGCGCCGTGTCGATCGGACCCCACGACGAGCTCTTCATCTACCAGTGCCTGTTCGGTGGGTGGCCCGGCCGGGGCCCCGAGTCGAAGGGCTTCGCCCGGCGTGTCGAGGACACTGCGGTCAAGTCCGCCCGGGAGGCCAAGCGCCGCACCAGCTGGCTCGACCCGGACGAACACTACGAACAGGCGCTCGGGCGCTTCATCCGCCGGGCGCTGCGGCGCACGGAGTCGCCCGTGCCCGGCGACCTCGACGAGCTGGTGGCCGATCTCGGGCCGGCGTCGGCCACCAACGCCCTGTCGCTCCTCGTGCTCCAGATGACCACTCCCGGCGTGCCCGACCTCTACCAGGGCACCGAGCTGTGGTCACGCTCGTTCGTCGACCCGGACAACCGCCGTCCCGTCGACTTCGCACGCCGGCGCCGGTTGCTCGCCGAGGTGAACGCCTGGCTGGCCGAGGGCCAGCCCCCCGTGCCCTGGCTCAGCGACCCAACCGACGACCGGCTGAAGCTCGCCGTCACGAGGGTGCTCCTCGACCTGCGCCGTCGTCGTCGGGCCACGTTCGACGATGCGCCCTCGGTGCCGGTGAGTGTGCGGGGGCGCCATGCCAGCCACCTGGTCGCCTTCGCCCGACCGCACCGCGAAGGGACCGTCGTGGTCATAGCCCCCCGCCACACCTACGCCCTGGCTGGAGCGGGAACGTGGGCGGTCGGGGAGGCGTGGGCGGACACCTCGATCCCGCTCGACCCCGAGTGGTCCGGGCCGTTCACCAATGTGGTGAACGGCGCATCGGTCGTGCCCCGACGGGGTGCGCTGCGCGTGCGAGACGTGCTCGCGACGGTGCCGGTCGGAGTGCTCAGCGCGCCCTGAGCACAAAGCCGCGGGCGGCCGTACGCTCACCGGATGGAAGCTGAAGAGGGCGTCGCCGCGCGGATGGTGATCCGCGACGCCGAGCCAGCCGACGCCGCCGCGCTTGTCGCGCTCCTCGAGCACGGCGCCCTCGAGCCCGGCAAGGAGGACGCCGGCGATCTGGCGCCCTACGCCGAGGCCCTGGGCGAGATCGCGAGCAGCGCAAACGACCGCGTGCTGGTCGCCGACGTCGGGGGTCGTCCCGTCGGCATGTGCCAGCTCATCGTGTTCCGCCACCTCCAGCACCACGGCGGGCGTTGTGCCGAGATCGAGTCCATGCATGTCCACCCGGACTACCGCTCGGGTGGCATCGGGGCACTCCTCGTCGAAGCCGCCGTCGGCGCTGCTCGCGAAGCCGGCTGCTACCGGATCCAGCTGACTTCGAACGTCGAGCGCACGGACGCGCACCGCTTCTACGAGAGGCTTGGCTTCGTCCCGAGTCATCGGGGGTTCAAGCTGCTGCTGGAGCCGGCTACAGATTGAACGCGCCCTCCTTGGCGAGGTCGTGCCTGTCGGGCGGTCCTGCGAGGGCAATCATCGCGTGTCGAACCAAAGTGCTCTGGGCAACGTCAGTAGGGCCGTCCACCAACGGCACATTTGGCCGTGTGGATAACTGCCCGTTATTCGATGTCGCGCCCGAGAGCCCTCCTCAGAACCTGGGAGTCACCGCCGTTGTGGTTGACTTCCTCACGCAAGGTGTTCGCAGAAACATCGGAGGGAGGCCGGACCATGTCGATGACAAAGGTCGCACACCCCAGCGTCAGTGATCGTCGGGCCCAAGGCAAAGGTGCGCGTACAGCGACGCCGCTCGAAAGTCATACCGGGTGGGCCCCGTCCCCCAATCGCCGGGAACCGGTGGAACTACTCAGTGCGCAAAATCTCACCCGGGAACCGGATCTGGTGCCCGTTCGCCATGGCCGGATGCTGGTGTCGCCGTTCACGTTCTACCGGGGCGCAGCGAAGCTGATGGCTGCCGACCTGAGCGAGACCCCTACGGCTGGCCTGAACGTGCAACTGTGCGGGGACGCGCATCTATCGAATTTCGGCGCATTCGCATCGCCGGAGCGGACCCTGCTCTTCGATCTGAACGACTTCGACGAGACCCTGCCGGGTCCGTTCGAGTACGACGTTATGCGAATGGCTGCGAGCTTCACCATCGCCGGGCGAAATAACGGATTCAGTACCGCCGACGCCACGGCGACGACACTCGCGTCGGTGTCGGCATATCGCCAGGCCATGACCGAGTTCGCCGAGATGGGCAACATGGACATCTGGTACGCCCGGCTGACCGAGGAACAGCTCATGGGCGCCATCAGCACCCTGACCGAAGAAGCGCGGAGCAAGCAGGAGGCTGGCCAAGTGAGACAGGCCGCCAAGCGGGCCAGGAAGAGTGCGCAGAAGGCCCACACGCGTGACAGCCTCCAAGCGTTGTCCAAGCTTGGCGAAGTCGTCGATGGTCGTTACCGGATCGTCAGTCAGCCGCCCGTGGTGATCCCGGCCCGCGACCTTGAGGCCATGTACGGCTACTCGGCCGATGAGATGGAAGAGATGGTCCACCAGCAGTTCCGTGCCTATCGGGCCACGTTGCAGGAAGATCGGCGCCAACTGTTGGAGCGCTTCGAAATCGTCGACATGGCACGCAAGGTGGTCGGTGTCGGCAGCGTCGGCACTCGTGCGTTCATTGTCCTGCTCCAAGGGCGCGACGAGCACGATCCACTGTTCCTCCAGGTCAAGGAGGCAACTGCGTCAGTGCTCGAAGACCACCTCCCCAAGAGTCGCTTCGCCGAGCCTGGTGAGCGGGTGGTTCAAGGACAGCGGTTGATGCAGGCAGCCAGCGACATCTATCTCGGATGGACCAAGGGCGTGGAGGAGAACCGCCATCTGTACTGGCGGCAGCTTCGTGACATGAAGGGCTCTGTCCTCGTCGAACTGATGAGCCCGGTCATTCTCAGCTTCTATGCCGGGATCTGCGGATGGACCCTGGCCCGGGCTCACGCCAGATCGGGGGATGCCGTGGCGCTGGCGGCGTATCTGGGAAAGAGCGACAAGTTCGACCGATCGGTAACCGACTTCTGCGACAGGTATGCCGACCAGAACGAAAAGGACTACCAGTCCTTCTCGGGGGCGATCCGGTCCGGGCGGCTGGAGGCTGTCGAAGGTATCTGAGGTGAGGTAGACCCACTCGACCCGTTGAGGGGAAATCCACGGGACACCAGCCTGCAGGCGGGGAGCAAGGTGAGCGACAAAGCGACATCGAGCAAGGGCTGGCTGGCACTCGTCGCCTTGGCGACGGCGCAGTTCCTCATGGTGCTCGATCAGTCGGTGATGAACGTCTCCATCAGCGCAAGTGTGCACCGGGAGAGCTTTGGCTCGCTTGGGCCGCAGGGCTCGCCTCTGGGCGGTTTGCAGGGCCCGGTACTTGGTCCGGCCACCGTGGCACTCACCTCCCGACAGACCGTCGACGGCGAGCGGTCGAGTCCCTCGGCAATGGCCCGGAACGACAAGCCCGCTGCCAGGCCCCGGGAGATGTCCTCACGCTCCTCGAGGGAGAGGCGGAGCCCCGAGCGCTGTCAGGGACTCGGCCGCCTGCCGCCGTGGTCTGCGATGAACTTGCGCAGCGAGACGTTCTGGCGACCAAGGTGCTTGGCGATGCGTTTGACCGGTACGCCCGCCTCTCGCATGTCCCAGATCGTGTGCTGCTCTTCCTCGGTGAACCGCCTGGCCATCTCGACACCTCCTGGTCGACGAACGCAATGTTCGCCAATCAGTCAGGTGTTGCGTTGAGGAGCCTGACCCTCTAGCCCGGACACCGATCCTGAGGCGACAATCGTCTCAGAGAGGAGTCCACCATGCCCCGTCCGCATCCGCCGGAGTTCCGTAAGCGCGCCGTCGAGCTCGCCCGACTGAGAGAGAAGCCGATCGCCCAGATCGCCGTCGATCTCGGCATCTCCGAGTCCTGTCTCCGCAACTGGCTGCAGCAGGCCGACGTCGACGAGGGGGTCAGAGAAGGGCTCTCCACCGATGAGCGTGCCGAGTTGGTCCGCCTCCGCCGGGAGCTCCGGGTCAAGGACATGGAGATCGAGATCCTGAAGCGGGCCTCGGCGTTCTTCGCACGGGAGAACGTCCTCCCAAAATAGTGTTCCGGCTGGTCCACGAACTGAGCTGTGACGGCATCGACGTCACAGTGGCCTGCCGGATCCTCGAGGTCTCCCGTTCGGGGTACTACGACTGGCTGTCGAGGCCGCCGTCGAAGCGGGACTGGGACGACGCCCACCTCCTCGACGAGATCAAAGACGTCCATGCCGCCTCCCGGGCCACCTATGGCGCGCCGAGGGTCCACGCTGAGCTCAAGCTCGGACGTGGCCGCCGGATCGGGAAGAAGCGGGTGGCCCGACTGATGCGCGCCGCCGGCATCCAGGGCGTCTGTCACCGCAGGAAGGGACGGCGCCGGCCCGCGCCTGCCGTCCACGAGGACCTGGTCCAGCGCAAGTTCGTGGCCGAGGCTCCCGACCAGCTGTGGTGCACCGACGTGACCGAGCATTCGACGCGCGACGGCAAGGTCTACTGCTGTGCGGTCCTCGACGTCTTCTCCCGTCGGATCGTCGGCTGGTCGATCGCCGATCACATCCGGTCCGAGCTCGTCGTCGATGCCCTCCAGATGGCCACCTGGCGGCGCCAGCCGGACCCCGGTGCGATTGTCCACAGCGACAGGGGCAGCGTCTATACGAGTTGGATCTTTGGGCACCGACTGCGGGAGGCGGCCCTCCTCGGTTCCATGGGCCGAGTCGCCTCATCGGTCGACAACACGATGATGGAGTCGTTCTGGTCAACCATGCAACGAGAGCTACTCGACCGTCGCCACTGGACATCCAAGTCCGAGCTGTCGTCGGCCATCTTCGAGTGGATCGAGGCGTTCTACAACCCGGTGCGTCGCCATAGCTCCATCGGTGACCTCAGCCCGGTGGAGTTCGAAGCACTTCACACCGCCGCACAAGTCGCGGCATGATCACGTCAGCCAACCTGTCCGGAAGAGCGGGTCAGGCTCCGATGCTCTTCCTCGGCGCTGTGTCCCAGGGCCAGCCGTAAGCGGTGTTTGCTCGTCCCAGGCACCCTCGAGCGAGCCGGGATGACCGGTCACCTCAGCAATGAGCCGCACCCCATTGTGTTCCGCGTCCAGCTCGTGCATCGGCTCTCCGGTGTAATTCAGCTGCGCGGCCTTCAGTTGATCACGCGCGGCACAGTCTCCAACCCTTCGAAGCTGCCAGCCAGCCTGCAGCAAGTATTCGATAACCGTGGCCTGGACCTCGCACTTGGAGAACCACCGCTTGGACGGTTCGGACACAGCACCGAAGGGCCGGCTCACTAGACCTCGTTCCTCATCGAGCGCTCGGCGCATCTGATGAGTCGGCCTTCCTAAGCGCGCTGGGGCTGGACGGCGTCAGAATTGAGCAGCTCGGGCCTGGCGATCTCGATCGCATGGGTCTGTTGGTCTCGACCTACGCTGATCTCCGGCTCGGGGCTGTCGATGCCTCGGTCATTGCGGTCGCGGAACGGCTCTCAATCTCCACGCTGATCACCATCGACCGCCGCCACTTCTCCGTGGTGCGGCCCCGCCACATCGAGGCGTTCGAGCTCTTGCCGTAAGGACGAGGCGTGACGATCTACCGAACTGGGCTGGTTGTGGGGGTGCCCACCAACAGCCGGCTGTGGGCGCACCTCGATGCCAGGCTGAGGCCTCCGGCCCTTCCGGCGCCCTCACCCGAGGCTCCGCCCGCGATAATGGGACGAGTACGCGCCGACTTGGCGCAGGGAGGGCGAGAACCATGCGCTCAGGCTCGACCAGGCCATCTGATGCGTGACGCCGTACGCCAGGCGCTAGCGATTGGTCGGTCCGCGACCATCGAGGAGCGCACGATCGACATCACCACAACAGGTCGGCGCTCGGGGGAGCCACGA
>Ga0182016_10003068_pt1 | contig 19292 bp, 21 predicted proteins | sample 712S2MmetaG_FD_120491 | JGI IMG/M metagenome (GOLD analysis project Ga0182016, IMG submission 120491) | Permafrost microbial communities from Stordalen Mire, Sweden - 712S2M metaG | ecosystem: Environmental > Terrestrial > Soil > Wetlands > Permafrost | place: Sweden: Stordalen | collected...
CATAATCTGAAAAGAAAATGACGTCAAATACAAACACACCTGACCGGTGCATTTATGAACTAGTATAAATTGTATTAAAGTAAATATACATCAAAAATATATTAATCAATAAATAATCAAAAAATAATCCAGGTCCAATAGTTCGATTTTAATTTATACTAGTAATAATTGTTTTAACATAATATGAATTCAATTTTATGTCCCATTTAATTTAATTTAATTTAATAAATTTGAAATATACATGTATTGACTCAGTTATCAATAAATTTAAAAATAATATAAGATTTAAATAATTAAACGGTGACATAAAATGGAGTTAAGTATTAATGATTTTGAAGAACCAACAATGAAATTGGAGTATACCCGTTACGGAACAAATATTCAACCCGTTGTTTCATGGAATAATGTTCCCGAAAATGCTGTAGAACTTGTCCTTTTGTGTTATGATCCAGATGCCAAACCTCTTTGTGGTAAAACATGGTTACATTGGTTCGTTTATGGTATTGATCCAACAACAAAAACATTGGTTAATACCAAATATGTAGTTGGATTAAATGATTTCAAAAATACGGTCTATGACGGTCCTCAACCACCAAATGATGTCCCACATAATTATCATTTTACTTTGTACACTCTGAATAAAAAAACATCCTTTGAAGTTAGTAAAAGATTAGGTTTTGAACAAATTTATGACGCAATTAGAGATAGTGTTATTAGCATTGTTGAAATCGTGAAACCATTCCAAAAACCGAACTAATTAAAAATACAAAAAATTATTTTATTTTCCTATCTTTACTGCATGATATTAGGGGACATTTCTTTTCCAAATCTCCTATACATCTTGAATGAAATTTGTGGTCACATTCAAACATACATTTAATATCTTTATCTTGTACTTTGCAAATTTCACAAGGCATTTATTTTTTATTATTTATATTTTTTTATTTAATATTCTTTGTGATATATATAATACCAATAATTTAAATAATTAAATATAATGGCTACTGTTTATCCGTATAAATTTTTACAGGAAGTATATGATAAAAATTATGATAAAATAAAAATGGTATCGAGTGATATTTCAATCGATTTTGATAAAGTTAATAAATACAAACAATGTATTCCACCCGAATTTCATAAAATTATTGATTTTGTTGCTACAAATATGCGATTCGTATCGTTCGATACATTTTATGAAAAATTAGAAAATTCCATCAAAGAGTTTTACAGAGAATATTCTGATAAATCATTTAATATTATTATGTGTGAAGAATATCAAAAAAAATCTAGTTTTTGGGTTGCACTTTTATTTATTGATATATGTAAAAAATTAAATATAAAGTTTGACATTCGTAGATTGATACCTATGTATACATCATCTTCTGTTCAACCTTATGTTAGTAACGAAATAGATCTATTTTTTGACGATTGTGCGTATTCTGGATCTCAACTGAATATTTGTATTAGTACAAACAGAGAATCCGTTTTAATAATACCATATATATCAGATGTAGCAGAAGAATGGTTACTTTATAGGAGAAAAAATTTAAAAATATTTGCTGGAGAAAAAGTTAACAATATATTTTATAAAAATGGAATCAAAATGACACCAGAAGAGATTTTTGAATTAGATACGTTATATACTGAAATGGACCAGTGGGGGAATTCTATTAAGAGTGCAATAACTGATTTTTATCACATCAATGAAAGACATACTTTGATTGCATTCCAACATAAGATGCCTGATAATGTATCAATACCACAATTTTTAATTAATTTTGCTCCTGTTCCTAAAAACCAAATAAATATAATTAATCTCACTTCTAAAAATATTTTTAATAAATCTTGTAAAGAATCTGAAAAAACCTTATATAGTGAAAACATGATGTATTTTAAACAAACACTTTTGAATAGTTATGTAAGTAATATTTCCCATGTTATCTCGAGTTTTACCATGTTTAGACCCAAAAATTGCACTATAGCTGATTGTCAACCTCTCATTAAGGGATGTAATGTTCCTTGTAAAAACGTTTTTGGAGTGACAGATAAAGATGTATGTTATCAGGCATCTTATAAAAAAATTAATTATATTCTTCCCACAAATATTTATCCGTTAAATAATTCCGAAATCCCTGACTTTTCAGTGTATAATATTACGACAACAACAACAATTAATGTTCCGAATCCATTAGATAAACCAATATTACCACAATTACAACCCACGATGTTACCACCATTGCGACTAAAACAACAACCAAAACAACAACCAAAACAACAACCAAAACAACAACCAAAACAACAACCAAAACAACAACCAAAACAACAACCAAAACAACAACCAAAATCAAAACAACAACAAAAACAACAACAAATGGAACCACCATTACCTCCAATACCACAATTTCAAAATGGATTACCACCATTACAACCATTACAACCTAAACAACCTAAACAACAGCAACCAAAACAAGCAAATAAACAAATAGAACCACCATTACCTCCAATACCACAATTTCAAAATGGATTACCACCATTACAACCATTACAACAACTCACACTGGCGATACAGACACAAAATGGATTACCACCAATCTATTTAGTCAAGGCATCATTATCACCATTTCCACCAGTACCTCAACCTCACAAAAACAAAAATAATAAATATAAATAATAAATAATAAATAATAAATATAAATAATTTTTTATGAATAAAAAAATAAATATTGTGTGATTCACTTTTCGTCTGTAAGTATAGATATAATTTTCAGATCCATTTCGTAAATTTTATGTAATTTTTTAATTGCATTTATTGCAAGATCGTATCCTTGTTCTGCTGACAATTTATAAATTTCCATTGCCTTATCAAAATTTTTTACACAGCCTGTTCCATTTTGATACATTCTAGCTAAATTGTATTGACCCTTATCATATGAATTTTCTGCAGATTGTTTATATAATTTATACGCCTTTTGATAGTTTCTCTTTATTAATTTTCCCTCTTCATAAATTATTCCCAAGGCGTTTTGAGCTTGTGGATAATCATTTTCACTTAATAATTCATATATATCAATGGCTTCAGTAGTATTTTTTCACATACCGTCCCATTTTCCAACATCACAGCTAAATTAAAAAGTGCATGCATATGACCTTGTTCAGATGCTTTTTTAAAATATTCGAAACTAATTTCCATATTTATATCAGTTCCAAATCCCTCTTGATAACATATTCCCACATCATATTGTGCATCACTTAGTTCATTATCATCAGCTAATTCCTTAAATATTTTAAATGATGTTACATAATCTTTTTTCCTATGTAGATCACGTGCCCCCATATGTTTATTGTGTAAATCATCATCCATTTATTTAACTAATTTTTATTATTTATTTATTGTATATCATTTGTATTACGATAATTATTTTATATTCAAATTTTATTGATTTTTATTGATTTTTATTAATTAGTGGTGCGTTAACTTAAAATTATATGTATATTTATTTCTAATTATTTTTTTTATTTCTTTAATTGTTGCCACAACTTCTGGATCAATTTTATCTTTATTTTTTTTTAAATATGTGTCAATGATATAATGTGGTTGGTTTGTGAATACATCAACACCGCAACTAGTTAGAGATTTTACCATTGATGAAATAATGTCTTTATTTACACTATTTATTTTATCTAAATTATTAATTATATCCATTAATATACTTTGTGGAGGATATTTTGTATCAGCTCCGTGTATGTCACATTTGTATCTGACTGTTATACATAATAAACATGCATTATCAAAAATACTTGGATCAATATTATTTTTATTATTTTTATAGTAATCTAATAGAGTTTGTTGTTCCTTAGATATTATTCGCGAACAATCCATATTATTTATTTTAGTATTTTAGTATTTTAGTATTTTAATTTATTAAATTATTGTTTATATTCCTTTGCACAAAGTACTAAATTCTACATGGAGATATATTACAAATCACATGACACTAATATACAAAACCAGAAATATGGGCAGTTCTTTTTGAATTTTATATTTGAATAGTGTATTATCAATATTTGTTAATTATTAAAAATTGAATTAGACATAACTTAATTTATTTTATAATCATTTAATTTGATTATTTCAATATGGAAGTTGATAATCTAACTAATGTTGTTAATGATTCAACTAATGTTGTTAATGATATAATACAAAAAATTTTACTGGGACATCCGGTTAATGAATTAATGAAAGAATTATCTTCCGATCCTGAGTATTATATGATTACCTGTGAGGAGGTGTATGGTAAACTGTTTCGATTGGCTATCGACAAAAATTTATATGCAATAAGAGGCATAAACTATTTTAATGAAATACAATTGGATCCTATATGGGTTTCAACATTTACAAAAATTGGATGGAATAAATTGGCTTTGGAAATGGGAGATCAGGATGTATATTTTGAAATTGCCTCATCATATGAAGCATTGGACATGAAAAAAAAATCTGAAGAATATTATCACCTGGGAATCCAACATGGAGACCAAAAATGTATTATCTATTTATTAGAATTATATTTTAATCAAAGAAAATATGATGAAATTTTAAATTGGTGCAGTAAATTAAACCCAAATGAAAATGTTTATTATCATGTAGCGCGAGCATATGAAATGAAAAAGGATTATAATAATGCACTTAAATATTATATACTAACGAGCCAATTATATGACAACTATAAACGTGTAGATGCGCGTATTATAGCTTTATATTCATATGTTAAAAAAAATGATAGCCTTGAAGAAAAATTTGCATGGTTTTCTAATATTCAACAACAACTTCCTAAATCGAAAGTAATTAAAAATCGTATTGAGATTTTACAAAGAAAGATACAAAATAAACAAAATGAACACAATGAACAAAATAAACAAAATGAACAAAACGAATTAGTTCTAAAAGAATTAGAAATTGTAAGATTAAATGAACTCATAGAAAAAATGAGAAATAGTGAATTTAATGATGATACAAAGAAAAGAAAATTATTGTAATTGTAATTTTAATTTATAAAAAGATGAAAATCATAATGAAAAAGATCATATTTAATATTTAATTTTGTATTTAATCTTGTATTCAGCCTTATGATTAAATTAGAAAAACTAATAGATTATACATACCTTCATGATGAATTATATGAAGGCGAATGTAATGGAGAAAAATGTTTAATATTAGGATCTTATAGCGAGTTAATTCAAGGTGAGAAATATAAATACTATGACACATTAATCAATAATATGAAAAAGTGTTCGCATCCAGGATTGGTTAAATTTATTGATCATTATAAAAATCACAAAGTGGACGGATATCCTTGTGTACAAAATTATATAATAATGGAATATCCCGGTGTACGTCTGATGGATCATTTGAACGGAGTAAGTAAACTAAATTTATCAGAAGGTCTAATAAAAATTATATCACAACTTGCACAGATTTTAGCATATTTAGAAGAGAAAGGTATGTACCACTTATTTTTGAGTACAGAAAATATATTTATTAATCCAAAAACATTTGATGTAAAACTATTCGATTACGGAATTGAATATAATGATCGACATCCTGCGCATTGGGGTTGTGGACCTGAATACAATTATTATGAATCCTGTAGATATTTGATGAGAAACGAACATACAAGAAAGAAAGAAGATGTGTGGGTTTACGGTATGATACTTTATCAATTATTTGTTGGTGAACACGCAAACACAAGAGGATTTTGGTATAATAATTGGGACTACTATACTAAATGGTTATTCAATCCGAGAACTCCGGTTGTAATCGAAAGATGTAATGATAATAAAATACAAAATATTATCAGAAAATGTTTGACATGGGAAGAATATAGACCGACAATGAAAGAAGTTTTGGAATTAGTTTATGATTATGTCAATAAAAACTAAAATCATAAATTAAAAATTGATTTTTGTTGTGTTTGAATAATGCATATGATTTTTCATTTATAAAATTAAATAAAATTAAATCAAATTAATCCAAATACATAACACAAAATGGATCAAAATATTGTTGCTTCGGGAAACGTCGTTGTTCAAGACAACACTAAATCCACAACTCCATCTGTTCAAAAATTTAAAACAATGACATTGTCAGGGGATGCAGTCGGACAACTAAATGGACCACAAACTCAATCAGACAAACCACAAAAAACATTTAATGTTATGTATTGCGAAACAATGACATTGTCAGGAGGTGCAGTCGCACAACGAAATGAAAAACGCTAAAACAATCAAATTGTTAAATGTTTCAAATTCAGATATTTACTTTTATATATTTTGTATAAATGAAAATATTTTTTGTTTATTCCACCAGTTGAATTTAATAATTTTTTATTTCCTCCTCCATTTTGAACTTTATATTTATTATTTATTTCTTCATTATAATCCTCCATTTTTTTCATAAATAAATTTACAATTTCAATATCATTTTTATTTAAATCAGCTTCTTTAACATAAGTTTCAAGTTTATCCATTTTATTTTCCTTTAAAAAATTAATATATTTTTTATCTGGTGGATGTATTGCGATCTGTCTTAGAGTCAGGGCTATTCGCATGACATTTGCAACAGTATTTTCTTCGTATAATGGAATTTCAAATAATTTTAAATATATTAAAAAATTATCGAATTCGATGTCTTTATTTACATCAAATTCATTATTATCAAACAACTTTTCTCTCATTTTGTAGATCCTTTCATCAAGAGAATCTTTCGAAATGTCTGATATATCAATTAATGATTTGAGTAATTTTCCAATATTATCTTTATTCCATTTAACATTTCCTTTTATTGAAAGAGATAAAAGTGAATTAATATAATAACCCAGGTTCCAATATTCATCATTTGGATTAACATTTTGTATAAATTTATCACTTATTTTATCTGGATTTGATATCAGATCAAAACATTCTTTCAATGTTTCCATTTATATATACAAAAGTGATATTTTATATTTTATAATAAAAATTAGTAATTTAATTAGATTTACCAATGTGTCCGCTAATAAGTTCTAAATATTTTTCAGGATTTTTAGTATCGTGCTCTAAGTGTAATGAATTTTCAAAATCATAAAAGTGTGATAATTTGTTAGTCCGATATTTCAAGAGGAAATTTTGTGGCACAAGTAAATCTTTTTTACCATTTATGAACAGTTTTTTTATACCATTATTTTTTTTCAATATGTATTGGTTAACACCCTCGATACGTCCAAAATCTACAATATACATATAAATGAACAGCGGGATATATGATACATATTTTGCAATGAATGAATATCTTGAACGAACCAAACTACTTATCCAATTAGCAAAATGGGTTACGCCACGTGGTACAGGCGATGAATCAAATGTATATGTTCTAACACTTTGACCAAATATTTCATCGACGTGTTTATAATATATTGCTCCCCCGCCACTATAAAATAGTACATGACATCCAAACTGTTGATACATTTCGTCTTTAGAAACAATATTGTATAATGTCATAACTGTATTTTTTAATGTTTTCCTCCCAAATAATGTTGTAATCTTTGGAGTAATCACAATATAACATTTTGTTATACAAGTTTGTTTGAATAAATTTATTTTACTCAAAACTTCTTCATTTTCTGCACCTGTCCACCCAAATGCCAATAGAATTGATCCATTGCTATTTGGTTGCAAATTGACTTCATGAATTGAGCCTTCTTTAATAAACAAGTTAGTCATGAATGAAATCTATATAACGTGTGCTTGACTTTGTCGGTATAAAAAAATATAAAGAACATATAGTTGTTTTATTGTTTCAATTTTTATAATTTTTACATAAATTAGACCGCCATATGTGATGAATATGATGTTTTTATTTTTGTCACTTGATTTTTTATTTTTTCTTTTATTTCGCTATCTAATTCTTCGGCTTCTTTGTCCATGCCGTTTTCTAACATCAATTTCTTCACGCGTGTCAATTCTTCAATTTCTTTAATTTCGTTGTCGATAGATGTAGCTTCATATTTTTTTTTATTTTGGTTATTTTGGTTATTTTGGTTATTTTGGTTATTTTGTTTGATAACCTTTTTCTCTTCTTTGAGTTGTTCCCTAAGTTGTCGTTTAAGTGGTCTCTCTTCATCTTGTTTTTTATTTTTCTCAATGCGTGCCGTTTCCTTTTGATGTAATTCAGTGACTTTTTCCTCTGTAATATTTAGTAAAGTACTTACTTCGTTGAATGTTTTCCCTCCATTAATTAATTCGTTGACATACATTTGATGACGGAAACTTATTGCAAGTGGAGTTCTTTTAAGAACAATTCCAATTTCTTCAAATGATTTATGCTCGTTAAACATCTTTTTAACTAATTCATTATCTTCCACCGTCCATTCTTTCGCTTTTTTTGTAATTGCAATCTTGTCGCCTTGTGCAGTTTTATCGCCTTGTGCAGTTTTATCGCCTTGTGTAGTTTTATCGCCTTGTGCAGTTTTATCGCCTTGTGTAGTCATAAGATCAAACATTTTTTTTTCTTGTTGTTCTTCTATTTTTTTCTGTTTTTTATCTTCTGCCTTTTTGTCGGCAAATTTAGATCTTGCAAAGTAACCTCTATTCATTGTTCTTGGGTTTTGTATTTTGATTTATATTTTGATTTATATTTGATAGATATTGATATTATTTTATATCAGATTAGTTAATTTTCAATATTTTTATTAAAAATTGAAGGATAATTACATTGGTGAAACAATGTAAAATTATAAACATATATTCTTATTAAAATCATAAAACCGAATAATTATAATTAAATGGAAGAAGTTGATACATACGAAAAGTTTATTAATTTTGTTAACGAAAACAAGTTGCAGTATACATTACTTGTACGAAATTACGACAATTATAGTAACTCAATTTTATCAACATTTATAAAAAGAAATTTTATTAAAACATCTGACGTTGTTGAACATCACGATACTAGATGTCATCAAGTGTTCGTGCCAATGGTCAGAGTGGAAGTTCCACTCAAATCAATTACTGAGCATTATAATGATTTAGAAAATCCTGAGTTAAATGTTCCAATGTATTTATTTACTTATAGTGATAGCCATGCGGAAAAGGAATTGAATGATAATACAGTAAAAATAAGACTCCCATATACCAGTTTCGATGATGACAGAAAGGTTGATATTATTGCAGCAAATGACATTAAACATATCGAGATGATGATTAAACAATTTAATTTTGAAATTAACCGTCTTAATAAAGGAAATATTCTAAAATGGGATTCAAATTATGGTTCTTACAGAAGAATAGGAAATTCTCCAAATAGAACTATCGATGTAATGGTCGGATTAAATAAAAAAATGAATTCCATAGTTAACAAAATCGATAAATTTCAAACACATAAAAAAAAGATGTTGGAAATGGGAATCACAAGTGGTATAAATGTATTGTTTTTTGGTCCTCCGGGAACAGGAAAAACATCTCTAGCAAAAATTATTGCTGACTATTACGGTGTCGAATTATATATTACTAATCTTAATGATGCCAGAAGTGGTAAAGAGGTGATGTCTATGTTGTCACCAAAGAGAAGTAATAATGACGGTTATGAATCTGATGATGATAACTATGATGAAAAAGATAAAGTCAACGCAGAAAAACCCATAATAGTTTTGATTGAAGATTTTGATAGATTTATTAAAAAAAATCGTTATCTTATGAGCGAAATTTTAAATTCTCTTGACGGTGTATCTGTTTCATCAGCTGTTAATATCGTTAGATTCTTCTCAATGAATGATAAAACAGTATTAATTAAAAACAGTGCATTACAAACAAGAATGCACTTATCTCTTGAATTTACAAATCTTGATGTTGAAATGATTGAGGTATATATTAAAAAAATATTCCCAGAAAATGATCATACATATTCAAAGACTTTGGCAGAAAAATTTTTTTCAGAAAATATTTCCATCAGAGAAATCACAAACTACTTTTCATCTTTTGTCGGAGATGATGACCCACTCAAATTAGCCAATGACAATTTCGATACCTGGACACAAAACAGAAAAGATTTCTTAGAACTAAAATCTAAATATTCTAAGAAAAATAAAAAAACTAAAAAAACTAAAACGACCGAATTGATCGAACCAGTAAAAATTACCGAACAGACCGAACAGACCGAACAGACCGAACAGACCGAACAGATCGAATTAGTTAAACAAATCGAACATGAAAATCCAGACGAATTAGATGAATTAGACGAATCAAATGAATCAGATGAATCAGATGATCAAGATAATTCTCGTTCAGATAATTCTTTTAATTTTAATGGTTCTGATAATTCAGACAATTCAGACAATTCAGATAATTCTGATTCCGATAATTCTGATTCTGATAATTCAGTTGATCGATCAATATCATTCAACAATGATTAATTTTATTTATTTTTGTGTAATTAATTTTATGTAATTAACTTAGTGTTCACATAAAGAAAATGGTCTCTGATAAATTTCTTCACTCAAGTTACTCATGTATGTTTTACGTTCTTTCATGAGATCTTGACGATTTGTTTGTGCTCGATCGAACGAAATAGTATGTTGCGAAGCTGATTCTCTATTTTCTTCAGAATACCAATGTATTTGTTGTGGTGGGACATTAGCCGTTGACACCACTTTATTGAATGGATTCACTAAGAAAAAAACCAAAATTCTTCTATGACCTGGTTTTGTTTTATCAGTAAGTTGAAATGGCTTAACGTGATGTTGTAAAATATTTGGAAACGTAATACATTTACCAGCAGATGTCTTGACGAAACCCATATAATTATTAATAATATCGTCATCACTCAAACCATATACATGTTTAACGTAATTATAATCATTTTGTTCATAAGAAGGATCATAGGAAGCTTCCCGAAACTCCAATTTGGAATCACTAATATTTTCGACATCATAATAGTAAATGCCAGATGCTACAATGTTTTCGTTCTTCATACCTTCGACATGCCACGCGCCGCCGTCGTATGTCGGTTTTTCTGGTGTTAATACAATATTAGCCATTTTCACTATAACTTGAACATTGCGATCTTTTAATGTAAATTTATTTTTAATAATGCTTTCCCAATATTTTGAATCGAACGTTCTAACTTGTGGATAATATGTAGATTCATACAAACCTCCATATTTATCATTTCCATCCTCATCACTGTTATCATCACCATCATTATCTAAATCGGCATAAAGTCCATTAGAGTCATTTGAATCATTGTCTGATTCATTGTCTGAATAATCAGTATTATGTTGTTCATTCGCTCTAATATATCTCGGATAATTAAGTAAATCTTCGAGTGTGTGATCAAAAAGTGGCACGAATTCTGATAATATATCTTCGAGGGTTTTATATAACATTTTGTGTTTAATTGGGTGTAGGTTATTTATGTAAGATTTGAATGTGCACTTACCGGAAGCATCTATTGATACATCAGATGGCAACCATTGATAATGTTTCGACAAATTAGTATCTACACGAGGAACTGCATATTTATTTTTAGATTTATTTTCATCTTGTTTATTTGTTTTTTCGGGTTCATTATTTTTTATTACATCTAGCCATTCATTTTCCATTGTTGTATAGTCATCAGATAGATTGAGGCCGGGACTACCATCGGTATTCAAGATACTTTTACGGATTCTGTAACAATATAATGATGGATGGATTAAATTAAGAACTTGTTCATTAGAACCAGGATGCCAATCATATTGTTGTTTTAAATTATTGTGTTTATCGATATATTCGTATTTTTCGAGATCAATCGATTGTTGTATAAGTTGCCAGGTTAAATCATTAGGAATCAAAGACGTTGATTCATACACATAATCGACAGGTGATATTGTTATCTTTGTATTTTTTTGATTTTTTACATAATATTTTAATTCATCAATCGCATAATCAAATATTTTAGATTCAACATTTGATTCTTTTCTGAATTTTTCAATAATATTGTCATCAAATATTTTACTCATCCAATTTTCTTTTACGCAGATTGCATTCTTTAATTTGATAATATTTTTCTCCATTAGGGTACAAACATTGTCACTCGAAAATGTATCGATATCAAATGGAGTTAAAAACTGAGTCATTATTTTGAAATCAATTTGATTGTATGTTCATAAATTATAATTTATGTTATAATTGTCTAATAAACAAAAACTTCAATTTTTTAATAAAAATAAATAAATAAATAAATCAAGGAATATTAACCAAGATTTTGGGAAGTGCTTCACGAACCATCTTAAGTTGTTCCACGTGAGCAGGGAAAGCAGGGGAATACTCGCCACCAACTGTAAACTTTGGTACAAGAGATTGTAGGGTCACAAGGCGAGGCTTCGAACACTCTGCGGGATCAGTCGGCTCGTCGATGATGATATCGCTGTCGGACTTGAAACTGATCAACACAGCAACCAAAACAGACATTGAGGCTCGTTTAATTCCAAATCTGTAACCCTCGAATTCGTGACTCCAATAACGGGGATCACGACCTTCTTTGTCATGAACTCCAACGATGAATTTGTAGGCCCGTTGATTCTCCAAATCAATACCACACTCTTCTTGGAGAGCACGTGACGAAATCTTTTCGGTTGCCGGAAGCTCGACAGGAATACCCGCAGCAATACGATCCTTGTTTACTTCAAGGATTGCGCGCATTTGTTGTGCCTCGTCTGGTTCAAGATGTTCACCGGAACCGTATAACCAACGAAACATACCGATGGTGATCACTTGGAGCTCATAACCGGGGAATTTGATTTTGACTTCAGGAGAACGGTTCTTGTAACCGAGAGTTGTCATCAAGGTAATCTTATTGTTCTTGATCAAATAATCGAGATCAGTGTGTGTTGCATTCTTGTTGACATCTTGTGGCTTCTTGTAGAAGTATACACTGACATCAGTTGCTTCCTGAGGACCAGGATTCTCTTGAGCGTAAAGTGTCAGTTTATATTCCGGATCCCGATCAGAACCAATGGTCAGCTTTTGATGAGTCTTTTCAATTTCTGCATCAATGACCTTCAAAGAAAGCAACCAACTGAAAATGTTGTCTGGTGTCAAATCAAAAGCGGGAGAAATCATATTCCGGTCCACAGTGCCATCTGGTTTCTTCCCCAAAGGGAGGACATAACCCAAGAAATCAACAAAACCAAAATTCTTTGTTTGAAGAAATCGCACAAAGACCTCAAAATCATGCAAACGTGTGTGATACATATCTTGGAATTCGAACAGTCTGTCACCAGTGTTGAAGACATTTGCAGGACATTGTGTGCGATTTGAGGAGAATGCTGCGCAAAACGGACCATGGGAAGAGATGAATCCATAGTACGAGAGGAGTGAAAAAAAGCACTTTTTAGTATCCATTTCGATTGAATTGACTAAGTTGTTTAAAGTCTTTGCGAAAAAAATATTGCAGAAAAAAAGTATTGCTTATGCAAAGGGGAATAATAATGATAGAAAATTAAGGACTTAACAATATGATCACATTTTCAATTTTTTGAAACAATAGTAATGATGTATATTATTACCGTCATATATCGGGATCGATAGGCCTACACCTCTCTTACATATAAAACATTTTGTTTCTTCAGTTATCATTATTGATGTGTTTGAGTGTTGATACTTTATATAATCCTTTTCGTAATTTAATTTTTTGTATTCTATTTCTAGTAACTTTTTATGGATGTCATTCATGAATTTTTCATGAAGTAAGTTTTGGCAAATTGATGTGTAAATATTCATTATTTATATATAAATATTATTCATATTATTATAATTATTATAATTTTTAAATTAATTTATTCAATATTTATCAATGATTATGTATGAAAAATGCAAATAAAAATGAAAATAAAAGATTTAAAACATAATTACCATATAAACATTGGATGGATTAATAAAATATATAAAATGTCAGTCGGAACCCTTTATACCTATCCCGGAAATCCAAGAGCTTTCAAAACACTAATTGCTGCCGAACTCAATGGACTTACTGTTGATGTTCCAGAATTCACTTTTGGCGTAACCAATCGCACAGAAGATTTCTTGAATAAATTTCCCTTTGGAAAAGTTCCAGCATTCGAATCAGTTGATGGAACTTGTATTTATGAAAGTAATGCGATTTCATATTATGTTGCATCTCTAGGTCAAAAAGTAAATCTATTAGGTGATAGTCTCAATGGGCAAGCGACTGTTGTACAATATCTTAATGTTATTGACAATGAATTAGTTAACCATGTTTCAACATGGCTTTATCCGATTCTGGGATATGCTAAATATGATGCTGAAAAAACACAATATGCCCAACAATGTGTTGAAAAGACTATGACAGTTTTTGACAAATTATTTTCATCTGGTCGTTCTTATCTTGTGGGAAACGAATTATCATTGGCAGATATTCATTTAGTGTGTGCTTTGTATATGCCATACAAAATGTTATTCGATGAAACTTATAGAGAAAAATTCTCGAATGTTACAAACTATTTCGCCCGAGTCACTAGTTTACCAGAATTTGCAAAAGTTATGGGTCCTATTACTTATGCGCAAGTAATGGCAAAATATAGAGAAAAAAGTGAAGAGTCATATGCTTAGATTCCATCTTTATTTTTATAGCCAAAGGTAATGAAAATATATTAAAATAAATAAATAGTCACATGATTTGACACTCGCCGATATTTTTAATACTACTATTTTTTTTCGAATATCTTTTAAATTTTTTTCTATATACTGACCAATTTGTGTCTGCAAGATAATTTATTTGTTTATTGTTCAGACATTGTTTTACAGTAGTTCTCAGGAGATCAATTGCTTGAAATGGATCCATTGATTCACATACAATTAATGCTATTCCTACTAATAATGGTGCTCTACCCAATCCGGCCACACAATGAATTAATATTTTGTTTTGGTTATCACATTTATAAAATACATTATAAATGTAATCTATCCATTCAAATACCTGTTCATTGCTAGGAAATTTTCCATCATTAAAAACTATGGGCTTAATTTCACATATTTTTTGTATTGAACTTTCATCGTATGCCGATTCACATGCACGAACCATATTAGTTATATTGTTGTTTTTAATATAACTAACATAAATACCAATATTCGAATCGGTTGGTGTGGATGTTATCACAAAATTCAATCTATTTTTAATTACTTGATTAACTGCAGGCCCTAATTGTTTTGAATTCATTCTATTTCATATATATATACTTATATATAATTTTCTTTTAAATGGGGATCATATATTGTTGTTGAAGTGATTAAAATTTCAATAATTTGTGTAATTTAATTTAGTATTTATTAATTTAAGAACATAATTCAATATATTTATCTATAAAAGAACCGAACCCATTACTGCGAGTTAATGATCCTCCAACACGTGGATTTATCTCAAATATTTTAGGACAATTATTAACTATTTTGTAATCTACGCATATTATACCACTATATTGACTCTTTTTAACAATATCCTTAAATATATTTAGTACATTGGAATTTATTTTTATTTCATGTGATGTTGTAGGTTTTTTTGTAACACCGTGCACAAATACCGGTCTATCAAACGAATGTTGAATTGTGAGTTCTTTAATAATTTCACCATTGTTTGCGAGTATATGCGTTGCATATTCTATCTTACCTTCTATAATTTCACATATTGCGTATTCATCCAAATTAATATCTCTTGGGATATCCCTTTCTGTTTTTATAATATATGTTTGACGTCCGTACCAAGATTTATTATGTTTTAGTATGCACGGCATAATTATTTCATTATAACCTTTTAGGTTATAAACTTTAGGTATATATTCAGAAAAATCATTGTTAATCATATATTTGTAAAATTTTGTTTTGTCATCAAATGTTTCAAATATATTTCTACTCGGGATACAAAAATTAATATTGTTCGCTTTTAATATATCGTAATTATTTAATAAAAATTCATTGTGTTCGCACGCATATGAGAATATTACTTTAATATTTTTTTTATTGCATGTTTGAATTACATTGTTTATGTCATTTAATTTATTCAAAACAAAATTACCCTCGTCGAGAGCCATCACTTTATCTACATAGTACTCATCGTGAGGTATTAATACTTGTTCCAAAAATCTTACAACACCACAATTACACGGTTTATGTTTTGGAACATGCAAATTTCCTTGATAAATTATTTCTATGCCATCACTATAATTAATGAGTTCCAATTTATTCGATAAATTAGTATCATCTATTTTTTTAGTAATGATATCACAGTAAGGTGCAAGTAAATTAGTTATATACGGTGCGTAAGTATATTCATCTTGTTGAACGGTACATTTAATATTTCCCGATATACGCGGATTAATTTCCATTAAATAGATGTTGTCATTTGTATCTTCCAAAAATTCTAATTCTATGAAACCATTATAATTTACTTTTTCGACTATTTTTGATATAACATCAACATATTTTTGTTCTACATTTTTTAACTCCTGTTTGACATCAGAGTAGTTATTGTCATTATCTATAAAACCAGAATAAATAAAATCAAGTCCACTTATAAGTTTACCTTTTTTACATAGATAATTAATGCCATGAATTTTTTTAACATCCAAAATATCCTGAATTTGATAGTCATCACCATATTTTTTAATCAAATTATAAATATTATCTGTAACTATTTTGTTATCATTCGATCCGGCACCTTTTCTATGTTTTATGATAAATTTGCTATATTTATTTGGTCCCTTATACTTACTGTCGTACGTATTTATTAATCTAATATATGAGTTTTTTAATATATCATGTTGTCTTATCATATTATAAAAATTTATCTTGTCATCTAATTTATCATAAATGTAATCATGATTTACCAAAAATTTATTTTTATATTGTAAATAGTTACCAAGTCTCTTTTGTGCTTGTATTCCATTGGGAATTATTACGGTAGCTTCTTTAAAATACTTTTCATTGTAATCACTTAATACTATACAGTTTTTGTCAAAATATTTCAACATAAAATATGTATGCGAAATACCATAGCCCTTAGGTGAAAAAATAACAATCATTTATTAGTATTATTAGTATTATTAGTATTATTAGTATTATTTATAATAGATTCATATATTTGGTTTCAATAGGTGTATAAAAATTATTTTTTTATAGAGAAATAAAAAATTGAAAAACATTTAAACTATCAATAAATTTATTAAAATAATTAAAATAATTAAAATAATTAAAACAATTAAAATAATTAAAAACAATGAACCTACTTCAATTTAACCCAAATTACAAAAATTTAGATGATTATGCCGAATTATTGATATCAAATGAAAATTGTCGTTTGTGTGATGTATATTATTGTCACTATTTTTTGAAAAATATTATTAAACTCATTGATAATAATACTAATGATGAGAAAATTGTGTTGGGTAAATTTTCAATAGATTTGTTATCGACTATAATTAACAAATTTAAAAAAAATGAGTTAATGAAGTATGAACTTGCTCCAAATTATAAACAAAACGAAAATAATCCTCTGTATCTGTGTCAATTAATTTTAAATCATCCAAAAGTTATGGTGAATTATGATTATTTGTACGAATGTTTCATAAAAAGTCACAACTTGGTGTCAATAGTTGAATATAATATAATGAATAAAATCAAACAGTCTGATCATCATTTGGATATTCTTTTGAACAATTTAGATGATCTTTCTTTCGTTAAAGAAGACAGACGCGAAGACACTAAACATAAAAAAGATTTTGATGATTATAGAAATTATTTACGTATCAATTATGGAGATGCATTGTTGAAAATAATTAATGTATTTGCAGCTTGTGGTATAGTTCCAAGTAAAGACAAAATAATGGAAGCAATAAACAAAGGTTACAACGTTTTTCAAAATATATTAATTAATTATAGTAATAATTCTGATGAAAAACACCAGGGACCGAATGAAATAGATCTTATTATCAGCCAAATCAATACAGGAACCATAGATTTTAAAGATAAAACAAAAATCGTTTGTGATATATCAAATACAGATAAAAAAAAGATTTCGACAACGATTATGGCAAATGCCAACCAATATACTGTTAGACAGATACAACACCTAAAAAACAAATGTGATATAGTTTTTGATAGTGAAGATTTTAATGTCTTTTGCGAAAAATCTATTAATAAAGATGTTTTTTGGTATTTATATAAATCAGTCGATGTCAACGGCAAAGAATTAAGACCGAGTTTTGAAGCATACGGAACTTTACTCAGACGTGCCGGTACATACTCAAAAATCTTAAAATTTTTATCTTAAAATAAAAAATATTTATTGTTCTGTTATACGTTTATATATTATAGTTTTCGCCGATATGTGTTCCCCAGTTTCTTTATTATTTCTACCATTATCATCATATGTTTTTTGTAAATCAGGATCTTCCAATATATTTAATTCTGCTAAATTGGGGTTATGTAGTTTTGAAACAATACGTTCTAATTGAGAAAAAGCTCCTGTTCCTCCACCAAAGATGTAAAAACATGTTCTTCTATCAGTGCGCTTTAATTGTTGATCTTCTAATGCCAAAATAATTTTTTTAGTCAAATTGTATAACTGTTTCAAATCCTGCATCATAACAAGACCGTACATTAACATATCTTGTGCATCATCTAAATATACTACATCTATTAAATGTAATAGCTTTTCTTCTAGATCTTCATCATGAAATATAACGGGCAAATAACAATATAGCCACCATGTATAATAAACATAATGTTTGTCTCTGTTGTATCGAGGATTTAATGAATTAGTCAATATGTCGTCATATAATTTATACGGCATAGTACAAACTTCTTTAAGATGGTCTATTAATATATTTTTGTATGAATCATAATAAGGATCTGTTATTTCGTTCGCGAATAACTTGTACGTAAATTTTACTAATTCAATATGCAATATATATATATAACATATTTTTCTATCGTTAAAATTATCCATTAGTAGCTCTAGAATCATTTCTTTTGGGAAATCTATTATATGAATATGATCAAGATCGTAATCTTCTGAATCGTTATGATGAAATTGACTAAGAAAATCGTCGATAATGTCATAAAGTTCTAATTTTTGATTTTTTTTATAATCCTCTAATACGTATTTAATGTCTGAACCATAATGTTTATATTTGTAATGTTTGTTTATGTTGTAATTAGATTTATGAACTAAAAACACATCATAAAAGTTTTGTGTCATTTTTTATTTA